>Ga0182030_10001527_pt1 | contig 47800 bp, 31 predicted proteins | sample 812S3MmetaG_FD_121299 | JGI IMG/M metagenome (GOLD analysis project Ga0182030, IMG submission 121299) | Permafrost microbial communities from Stordalen Mire, Sweden - 812S3M metaG (Illumina Assembly) | ecosystem: Environmental > Terrestrial > Soil > Wetlands > Permafrost | place: Sweden... | reverse complement strand
GGATCGAGATGGGGCGTTCGCTCTCCTAAAAGATAGGGCGCCCACAAAAGGCCATCGCTGCCAGCGGCAACTTTCCTTGCCTCCTCCGTCAACTCGTCATAATTCGACCCCGCAAAAAATGTTTCCTTCAACCAGCGCAGGCTCAGACCCGCCGACTGCGTTACACCCATCACGTGCCACAAGCCCGGCACCGCGTGACAGAACGTGTGCAACCGCCCCTTCGGATCTTTGGTTGGAGCAGCAGTCGCCGCAAACACCACGCCCGACGTTCCGATCGTCGCCGAAACCGAACCCGGTTGCAGAATGCCCATTCCCACCGCACCCGCACCCTGGTCCCCTGCTCCCGCCACAACCGGAGTTCCCGCTTTGAGCCCCGTCAACCCTGCCGCCGTCTCGCTGATCCGCGCGCACACCTCCGGCGACTCGTACACCTGCGGCAACCACGCTTCATCAATTCCCGCCGCCTCGGCAACTTCCTTCGACCAGCGCCGGTGCGTTACATCCAGCAGCAACGTTCCCGAAGCCTCCTGCACGTCGATCGCAAACTCGCCGGTGAGGCGATAGCGTACATAATCCTTGGGACACATGATGTGCCGGATTTTGGCGAAGATCTCAGGCTGATGCGTGCGCACCCACAGCAGCTTGGTCACGGTAAAGTTGGGCAGCGCCGGATTGCAGGTGAGTTCGATCAACCGGTCGTAGCCGATTTTCTCGGTAAGCAAGTCGCACTCCGGCTGCGTGCGCGTGTCGCACCAAATCAATGCAGGCCGCAACACCGCACCGTTTTCATCCAGCATCACAGCGCCGTGCATCTGACCGGTTAGGCCGATGGCCGCAATCGGTTCCTGCGGCTGGGGTGCCGCTGCCAGCGCCAGGCGAATCGCCTCTTTAGCGGCACGCCACCAATCTTCAGGCTCCTGTTCGGCCCACCCTGGATGCGCGGTCTTGAATGGCTCGTGCTCGCTCGAAGCGCCTGCGATCAGCTTCCCTGCTCCGTCCACAACCACCGCCCGCGTTCCGCCCGTCCCCACATCCATCCCCAGAAACCACATATGCGTACTCTCCCTTGCTAAATCGCTTTTCCCGGCGCAAGGAGCATATCACTCCGTGCCCGTGCAGGAATAGTGAACACCATGGAGCGCCGGAAGAAGAGGCGGCCACTCCACCGAACTGCTAAAGTTACGTTGGATCGCCGACGGGAAGCCTGATTTGCGCATACTCGTACACTGCATTGCCTCGCTCGTTTTCTGTGCCGCGCTCCCCGCCGCGCCTGCGCAAAACGACCCCGCATTTCATTTCCACTTCGATAACAAACCTGGACAGTACGAGGTTGGACTTAAAGTCATTGATCAATACGATCGCTCGCGAACCTTTGACTTGGAAAGTGATGCGCCCGGTGGGCCGAACGCTATCAAGGGCGACCGCCCACTGCAGACACTGGTGTGGTATCCGGCAGACAGCACGAGCGGCCTCGCCATGACCTACGGTGACTACGGAACTCTAATCAAAACCGAAACGAGCTTCACGTCCCCCATCGATCGCGGCAAGCCTCAGTCGTTCGTCGATACCTACATGCACGGCACCACAGAAATAAATGCATGGGCCCACCGCGATGCAACCATGGCGCCTGGACACTTCCCCGTCGTGATCTATGCTCCCAGTCTGAATGCCCCCTCAACTGAAAACATCGAACTCTGTGAATACCTCGCAAGCGCGGGCTTTGTTGTAATAGCCAGCCCCAGCATGGGCGCATCGTCGCGAAACATGACCGTCGACGTTTCTGGTGCGAACGCTGAAAGCCGGGACATCTCCTTCCTCCTGGATTTTGCCGCGAGCTTACCCGAAGCGGACACGTCCAAGGTGGCGGCAATCGGCTATAGCTGGGGAGGCATGTCTGCGCTTTTCGCCGCGGCTCGAGATAAACGCATCGGTGCCCTCATCTCTCTCGATGGTTCTTTCCGCTACTCTCCTGGAACCGCCGAGGAAGCCGGCGATGTTCATCCCGATCGGTTGACCATTCCCCTTCTGGTCTTCAGTCGGGCCGAGGAGACATTGGAAACCTGGGATTCAATGCGCAAAGACAAAACCCAGTGCGGCTGCGCACCAAACGTGCTGAATGAATGGACCCATGGCGACTTGCTTCACGTGCAGTTGCTCGCCATTTCGCACATCCAGTTCAGCTCCCTGTACCAGAGAAGCGAGCGATTCAGGCAGGAAGCCTCGCGTTTCACTCCGGCAGATTACTCGTTGCAAGACGGAGCGGTGAGCTATAGCTGGATGGCCCGATATACTCTTGAATTCTTAAACGCCTACTTGAAGAAACAAGAATCCGCTGTGCTGTTTCTCAAGCGCACTCCTACCGAAAATGGCGTTCTCAGGCACTTGATGGCCGTCACCTTCCACCAGGCTTCGGCACACCTGCAATAGTTCTTCACTCCCCCAGGAAGTTGCCGCGCATCTTTCCCGCGTTTATTCCCCGCGAAGCGCTTGCACCGGATTGACTGAAGCCGCACGGAACGCCGGCAGCGTCGAAGCAACCAGCGCCAGCCCCAGCACGGCGACAGCGGCAAACACCATCACCAGCGGATCGAACGGGCTTACGCCGAAAAGCATCGACCGCAGCAGGCTTGACGCTGCGGCTGCTCCGATCAATCCGAGCACGCAACCAGTTCCCGCCAGCTTCGCTCCCGATTCCAAAACCAGCCTCACAATGCCGGCGCGTTGCGATCCAAGCGCCATGCGTATTGCCATCTCCTGCACGCGCGAAGCAACGGAAAACGCGATGACGCTGTAGATTCCCAGGATCGCCAGCAGCACGGCTGCCCCGGCAAAGCTCGAAATCAGAACCGTGTTGAAGCGGCGTGGTGCCTCGCTCTCTGACACAGCCTGCACCATCGTCTGCACCTGCGTAAGAGCGAGCTGCGGGTCGATGGCGCGCACCGTGGTGCGGATAGCGCTCTCCATCTGCTCCGGCGGCATGGCCGAACGCAATACGATCGATCCGCCATTGCCGTTCAAATCGGTGGCCGGGTTCGCCAGCGTGCCGAAGTCGTCTTCCAGCTGCGCAACAGGCAAAAAGTATTGCTCCTTTGTCGGCTCGTCCGGCGAGCTCAACTTCACATCGGCAACCTCGCCAACTACGTTGATCCACGGCGTCTGCATCTGTTCCGTGCCGATACGCATGCGCTTCCCGATGGGATCTTTGCCGGGCCAGTAGTGCTCGGCGAGCTTATGGTTCACCACGATCACCGCTTGCTTGCCAGACTTGTCCCCTTCCGTGAATCCGCGCCCTCGCAGCAAGGCGATGCCCATGGAGCCGAAGTAGTCGCCCTCGACCTGGGCAACCGTGGCCAGGTTCATGCCCGCGCCTTTGGGCGGTACATAGCCTTCCACAACAAAGGTCTGATTGTTGTTGTTTCCAGATGCGGGAAGAAAACTGCTCAGCCCCGCCGCGTGCACCGAGGGCAATTGCTGTAGCCGTCGCAGCAAGTCTCCGTTGAATGCGTCAATCGAGGCCTGCGTTGAATATTGCTTTTGCGGAAGCGAATAGGAAGCGGTCGCCACGGCTTCAGGCCGGTATCCCAGGTCCACCGAACGCATCTTCTCAAAGCTCCGCAGCAGCAACCCCGATGCGGTAAGCAACACAAGCGCGATGGCGATCTCCGCAACCACCAGTGCCGAACGCAGGCGCGCGTGTCCTCCGCCTGCGGTGCCGCTGCGCCCGCCTTCCTTCAGTGTGGCGTTCACGTTGGTGCGCAGGGCGGCAAATGCCGGCGCCAATCCGCACAGCAAGCCGGTCACAATGCCCAGCAGCAACGCAAATCCCACAACCTCCCAGTTGAGCCCGATCTCATCCACACGCGGAAGGCTCTCTGGCAGCAGGCTCTTTCCTACATTCAAGGCCAGCGCTGCCAGACCCAGTCCCACCAGGCCGCCGCTCAGGCTTAAAACAAGACTCTCGAGAATGGCCTGGCGCAGCAATGCCGCGGCCCGAGCCCCCAATGCCAGCCGTAAAGCAATCTCGCGCTGGCGGCGAATGGCGCGCACCAGCATCAGGCCGGCCAGATTCACGCATGCAATCAGCAGGACAACAGCCACCGCAAGAAACAGCGTCCGCAAAAGCGGTCGCGTCTGCTCAACCGTTTCTTCCTGCAGTGGCCGCACTACGGGGTGAATGCGCAGGGATGCCATCATCGGCGGATAGGCCGCCATAATCTGCTGCGCTACCCGATCCGCATCGCTGCGCGCCTGGGCGGCGGAGATCCCGGGCTTCAGCCGGCCTACCATCTGATAGCTCCAGTTCGCCCCCGATTGCGGCAGCAGTTCATCGTCCCTGAAGCTCATGGGAACCCAAAGCTCGCTGTGATTCAGTTGACCCGGCACCAGCGGAAATTCGAAATTACGCGGCATGACGCCGATTACCACGTATGGCTTGCGGTCCAGAAACACTTTCGTTCCTAGAATTTGCCCGCTTCCGTTAAAGCGATTCTTCCAGGTTGAGTAACTCAACACCACCACCTGCTGGCTGTGGTCGTCTTCGTCCTGGGTATACACACGGCCCATCAGCGGAGCTACCCCCAGCGCGCCGAAAACGCCCGGCGTCATACGCGCCGCGGTTACTTGGGCTGCTTCGCCTGAGCCCGAAAGCTCGTAACCGGCAAATTGGTATCCGCCAAGGGCCGAAAACGACTTCGTCTCGCGGGAATAGGTCCGGATATCGGGCACCGTCACGCCCGCTTCGCCATTGCCGCCTACATCCGCACCCTCCAGCCGGTCGGCGAGCACCATCACCCGCTCGGAATCTGGGAACGGAAGCCGCCGCAAAAGCACACCCTCAACGATGGAGAAAATTGCCGTGGTCGCCCCAATGCCCAGTGCCAGCATCAGCACCGCCGTCAGGGTAAATCCGGGCGCGTTACGCAGTTGCCGCAGGACAAATCGCAGGTCGAAGGAAAGATTTTTCATCAGTGGCCCCGTATTCGTCAGAATTCTTCGTAATGCCAACAAAGTGAGCAATCTGCCTGCCGAAGAGGGGCCGGCCAAAGGCCCGCAAATCTGACACTTCGCGTGGTGAGATGTACGCAGACCGTCCGCCGCTGGTTCAATCGCGCAAAACCGTGTCCGCAAATGAACAGGGACCGGCCTTAGTCACGTTGCTCTTCTCCATCCGCACGGGCGCGCATTCCAGCCCGGCTACTTAGATGCTGTCCCGAGATACGGTACAGCAGCCCGAAGTGTGACTTGAGGCACATGCGTGCGCACGTCCGGGGGTGAGAATGATCTCGTGAGGCCAGCGGTCTTTGCCGCGTTCGGCCACGGAGAAAAGCACAATGAGCGATCTAGCCCCCCTGGCTGAAGCAGTCACCCTTGATCCACTCGTCGAACACCCTGCCGACTACCACGTCTTTCATCAATTCATCGAGCGCTGCAAAGACCTTCCCGCCATCTCCACCGCCGTCGTCTGGCCACAATCCGATGTGGCGCTGAGGGGGACCGTCGAAGCCGCCATCGAAGGCCTGATTGAGCCCACGCTCATCGGCGACGAAGCAGCTCTCAAAGCCCTGGCCGCCAAAATCGGCGTCGATATCTCGGCGTACCCCATTCTTCAGGCCGACACGGAATCCAAAGCCGCCGAACTCGGCGTGGCCATGTGCCGCAGTGGCAATGCCCTGGCCATGATGAAGGGCAGCCTGCATACCGATGAGCTGATGAAGGCCGCCATGCACCGCGACCTGGGGCTGCGCACCGCGCGCCGCATCAGCCATGTCTTCATTATGGATACGCCGGCCTACGCGCGCACCTTGCTCATCACCGACGCAGCCATCAATATTGTCCCCGAGCTCGAAGACAAAATTCACATTGTGCAGAATGCCATCGATCTGGCGCACGCATTGGGCATTCCAGAACCAAAGGTCGCTCTGCTTTCGGCGGTCGAAACAGTGAATCCCAAAATCAAGTCCACGCTCGATGCCGCTGCCCTGTGCAAGATGGCCGATCGCGGTCAGATCACCGGCGGCATTCTCGATGGACCGCTGGCCTTCGACACCGCCGTCAGCGTCAAAGCCGCCAAAATCAAGAAACTCGTCTCCCCCGTCACCGGGCAGGCCGACATTCTCGTCGTCCCCGATCTCGAAAGCGGCAACATGCTGGCCAAGCAGCTTGAATACCTGGGCGGCGCGCAGCTTGCCGGCATCGTTCTCGGCGCTCGTGTCCCGACCATCCTCACCAGCCGCGCCGACTCGGCCGAAACGCGGCTCACCAGCTGCGCCGTGGCCGTCCTGCTCCACTACGCCGCTCACCCGCACATCCTGGTCTAGCCCACCGGGCCGTCGGGATTTCGTTTGGTTAGGCAAAAAGGCCACTTTCTCTTCAGGAGAAGGTGGCCTTTTTAGTTATCCCCTACATCAAAGATGGTAGTTCTATTTCCCAATACGAGTGCTAAACTCGCGCAGTGTTGATTCCTTGCCTCTCTTTCTTTGAGATAGAAAAGGCATTGCCGGGCCCTCAGAAATGAGTGGTTTGCACGGAAGTGAGCCCAATATGGCCATAAAAGCGGAAGCCACGCTTTCGGCAATGATCGAGAGCTCAGTCGACCCGATCTGGTCGGTCGATCGGGAGTATCGCCTCCTGGCTTTCAACAGCGCCCTGCGCCAGAACTGTGCGCGGAAATTCGGCTCGGACCCGCAGATCGGCATGCGCCCGCAGGATTTTCCGCCACAGGGGCGCGGTGAAATCTGGCCGCCCTTATACGATCGTGCGCTTCGAGAGGGCCCCTTCCACAGGGAATTCACCCTCTCCGACGGCCGGACCCTGGAATTCTCGTTCAATCCCATTCTGGTCGACGGCAAGGCCGAGGGCGTCTCAATCTTCGGCAAAGACATTACCGAACGGAAACGTGCAGAAGAAGCCTTGTTGGCCGCGGAGACCAAATACCGCAACCTGTACGAAAACGCCGTCGAAGGAATGTTTGCCACTTCGCTCATCGATGAGACACGCTCCGTCAACCCTGCCTACGCGCAAATGCTCGGATATGACTCGCCTGAGGAAGTAATTGCAATCCTCCAGCATGACCCCGAATGCGAATGGGCCGAACCTGGCCAACGCGAGATTTTCGCCACACGCTTGCGAGAAGAGGGCGCGGTACACGGATTCGAATGTCAGCTGCGATGCAAGGATGGCGGCTTCATCTGGGTCTCCGTCAGTTGCCGCTTGATCTACGACGAAAACGGCGTTGCCATCTCGCGTCAGGGATTCGTGAAGAACATCACCGAGCGCAAGCGCGCTGAACTCCATCTGCGCGAAAGCGAGAAGCGCTTCCGGTCCACCTTCGAACAGGCAGCTGTCGGCATCATGCACGTTTCCTTCGAGGGGGAAATCCTGACCTGCAATCCGCGTCTCGCAGAGATTGTCGGCTATGGGGTCGATGAGCTCGTTGGAATGAACCTTCAACAGATCACCCCGCAGGATTTCCTGCCCAGGTGCGAGGAGTACCTGCATCGGCTCAACCAAGGTGAGCCCAACTTTCCGGCGTGGGAAAAACCCTATTTGCGCAAAGACGGCGGACTCGCCTGGGTGCGCATTACGGCTTCGATGCAGCGCGACGCCGAAGGCCGCCCCCTTCACCATATCGCTTTCGTCGAAGATATCAACGCGCAGAAAGGCGCCGAAATGGCGCTGGCGACCGCGGCCCGCGCCTTGAAAACAAGCGAAACCCGCTTTCGTACCGTGTTTCAAATGATGATGGATGCTCTCGTCATCAGCCGCGCCGAGGATGGCGTCTTCCTTGAAGTGAACGAGGCATTCCTGCGCTTCTCCGGCTTTGAGCGCGATGAAGTCATCGGCAAAACCGGCCGCGAATTAGACCTCTGGGAAAATGACAACGATCGCCGCATGATGGACAAGGCTCTGGAACGCACCGGCAACTGCCGCGACCTCGAAGTGCGCTTCAAGCGCAAAAATGGCGAGTTCTTCTGGGGACTGCTTTCCGCATCGCTGATCGATCTCGATGGCGTGCCCAGCATTCTGTGCGTCACAAGGGATATCTCCAGCGTGAAAGCCGCGGAAGACACCATTCGCGATCTCGCTTTTTACGATTCGTTGACCCGCCTGCCCAATCGCCGCCTTTTGCTCGATCGGTTGCAGCAGTCTCTCACAGCCAGCACGCGCAGTCCCCGCAAGCTTGCACTGCTGTTCGTGGATCTCGACAATTTCAAACTTCTGAACGACACGCTTGGCCATCAGACTGGCGATCTGCTGCTGAAAGAGGTAGCCATCCGGCTACCATCGTGCGTCCGTGAATCCGACACTGTGGCGCATCTCGGCGGAGATAAGTTCGGCGTCATGCTCGAGGGTCTCAGCGGAACTCCGGAAGATGCAGCCGCGCAGGCCAAAGCCGTGGCCGAAAAAATCTTCGATTGCCTCGAACGCTCGTTCTCGATTGATGCGCGTGAAGTGCATTCCCGGTGCAGTGTTGGCATTACGGTCTTCGGCCTTCCCCATCAGAATCCGAACGCCATTCTGCAACAGGCCGAGATCGCCATGTATCAGGCCAAGGATGCGGGACGCGGCTCAATACGCTTTTTCTCTCCCGAACTTCAGGCAGCGGTCAATGCACGCGCAGCTCTCGAGGAAGATTTGCGCCAGGCTATCCGCAAAGAAGAGTTCGCACTTTACTTTCAGCCCCAGGTTGATGAAACAGGGCTGATCGGCGCTGAAGTCCTTATTCGCTGGAACCATCCGGAACGTGGCCTGCTGCTTCCGGGCGAGTTTATTCCACTGGCTGAAGAAACCGGCCTGATTCTCGGTTTGGGAAGCTGGACCCTCGAAGCCGCCTGCGCGCAGGTTGCCGAATGGGAAAAACACTACGACAAGCCGCGGTTTGCCGTCGCCGTCAACATCAGCGCCCGCGAGTTCCGGCAGGCGGATTTTGTGGAGCGCGTGCTCGCCTCCGTGGCCCGAACCGGCGCCAATCCCATGACCCTTAAACTCGAGCTCACTGAGAGCATGCTCGTCGACAATCTCGACGACATCATCGCCAAAATGACCGAGCTCCGCGAGCACGGTTTGAGCTTCTCCCTCGACGACTTCGGCACCGGCTACTCCTCTTTGTCGTACCTGAAACGGCTGCCGCTCGATCAGCTCAAGATTGACCGCGCCTTTGTGCGCGACATTCTAAGCGACGTCTCAAGCGGCGCAATCGCCCAGACCATCATCTCCCTCAGCAAGGCAATGGGACTCTCCGTCATCGCCGAAGGCGTTGAGACCGAGGGACAACGCGACTTCCTCATGCAGCTTGGCTGCTCTTCGTTTCAAGGCTACTTATATGGCCGGCCGTTGCCCGCGGCGGAGTTCGAGCGCCTCTGGCTAAGCTCCATGTTCTCCACCACCCACATTACCTGCTGATCGGCGCTATCTGCGAAACTACAAGAGTGCCCAACCAGCAGCCGGCTCTCATCTTCGATCTCGATGGAACCCTCACCGACTCCAAGCCAGGCATTGTCGCCTGCCTGCGCAAGGTTCTCGATGCCCGCAATCTGAGCAGCAAAGGCGACCTCGCACGCTTTGTCGGGCCCCCCGTTGAAGAGTGGACCCGCGAGTTGTTGCCTGATGGGTCCGACGAGGAGCGCCTCCAGCTGGGGCGCGAGTACCGCGCCTGCTACGACCGGGAGGGCTGGAACAATAACTCGGTCTTCCCCGGCGTGCGCGCCATGCTCGAAGATCTGCATGCCAGGGGGGTTCGGCTCTTCGTCTGCACGTCAAAACAACAGCATTTTGCCGATCGAATTCTCAATGTTTTTGACCTCGCCAGGTTCTTCGCCGCGGTATATGGAGACAAAGCGTCGTATGTGGACCATAGCAAGGCCAACTTGCTCGCGCGGCTGCTGCGCGAACAGGATCTCGCCCCCGCAACCTCATGGATGGTGGGCGATCGCATCTTCGACCTCCAGGCCGCACAAGCCAACCGTGTGCGCTGCGTAGCCGCAGGGTGGGGCTACGGCGATTCCGGCGAACTTGTTCGCGCAGATGCCTTGGCCGCCACTCCCGCGGACGTTGTCGCCCATATGCTGCTCCCGGTTGGAGGATTCCGAACGTAGTCATCGCGCCTCCCCAATGCCGTGAAAGTGGTTCAACGACTCCATCGCCCACCAAGCTTCGCTATCGTTCGAGGTCCGTCACATTTTTTTGAGCCCATTTGCACTCAATTTCGGCACGTTGGCGCAGAATCAATCCAGATCGGCTTCTTGAAGCACGCCGACGGGCAGAAACCGTAGAAAAAGGAGCCGTAACTCCTTATCTGTCTAGATTCTGCAAATAAGTCCTTTGGAATCTAATTTTTACAGTAGGGGCGTTGCTGTATCTATGTGAAAACAGGGAACTTCTTTACAGAGATACCCTTTTTTTCTTTTTTTATTTTCAAGAAATGCGTACGGGGATCGATCCGCGTGCCCTGCGGTTTCCACCAGCGCCCTCCTCAAGCCAGAGCGAAAAGTGGGCTTCAGTCCGATCGACATCACAGCGGAACCAGGCAGGTTGCGGCCCGCTGCAATGCGCTGCCGGCACTTTGTAGAAGACCCATTCCCGCTCCTGCGCATCGAATTCGGATGCAGGGGTGGTCGAAACGGTTGCTGCAAATCGGTCCCTCCGCCGGCCTGCACCAAGGAGCTTTACCCTATGTCGACACATACCCACGAATCCAGCAAGGCCGCCAAAATCAACGTTTCCGACGGTTTCGATGGCGAGCAGATCAAGAATCTTTCCAGCGTGCTCAATGCGTTGCTGGCCGATGTTTTCGCCCTCTATCTCAAAACGAAGAATTTTCACTGGCACATGAACGGCCCGCACTTCCGCGATTATCACCTCCTGCTCGACCAACAGGGCGATCAGATCTTTGCCATCACCGACGACATTGCCGAGCGCGTGCGCAAGGTAGGTGGCACAACAATCCGCTCCATCGGCCACATTGCCAGGCTGCAGCGGATCGCCGATAACGACCAGGAGTTTGTGCCGGCGCGCGATATGCTGCTCGAACTGCACAGCGATAACCGGGCTCTTGTTGATAGCCTGCGGTCCGCCCACGAGGTAGCCGGCAAGGCGAACGATTACGCGACGACCAGCTTGATTGAAGTGTGGATCGACGAAGCCGAGCGCCGCGCCTGGTTCCTTTTCGAAGCCACCCGCTAGCAATTTCCACCTTGCAGCCCTTCACGCAGCGGACGCGGGAAATGAAACTCCCGCGTCCGCCCTGCTCCCGCGCGACTACAGAAAGGTCGCCGGTTTCGCGGTAATCCGGTTACACTGGTCGTGACTTCCCCAGACAGTTTCGCGTTTCTTTGAAGTTTGCGCCTGCTCCTTCCGATAAAGCAGATGTGCAGGCCGAGTGGAATGCTGCGTCCGATAGCAACGGCCGCAGCGAGCCGGTGAACAGATCAACCTGAGGAATGGGGTAAGGGCCATGTCGAACGGACATTCACTCCAGGCTGAAGCTGGAAACCCCTATCAGCAGACTGTGGCCAGCCTGACCGCTCTGTTTCAAAGCACCGAAGACCTCATCTGGTCCGTCGACCTGAATTTCAGAATTCTCACCATGAACGAAGCACTGCGACAGCATCTGGAACGCAACTTCGGCGTTTCTGCCGCTCTCGGCAAGCTCCCTGAAGAAGTGCTGCCTCCCGAAAGAGCGGACTTCTGGTCTCAGCTGTTCCGCCGCGCCCTGACCGAAGGCCCCTTCCGCGAAGAAATCCTCTTCCCCGATGGCCGTACCCTCGAGTTCGTCTTCAATCCAATCGTTCTTGAGGCCCGAATCTCAGGCATCTCGATGTTTGGTCGCGATATCACAGATCGTATCGCCGCCGATCTCGCCATCAAATCGGCGGAACGCCGCTACAAAGACATCTTTGACGGCGCCATCGAAGGGATGTTCCAGAACCGCGGCGACGGCAAGCCAATCCGCATCAATCGTGCCCTCGCCGCCATTCTTGGATACGACTCCCGGGAAGATTTCCTCTCCCATGTTCACGATGCGGCTGCCGACATTTGGAGGTACCCTGAAGACCGCCGGCGGCTGTTGCGCGAACTTGCGCACAACAGGGCTGTTCGCGGGTTTGAAACCCAGTTCAGGCGAAAGGATGGAACCTATATCTGGGTCTCGCTGAGCGTGCGCCGAGAATTGGAAGCCGATCAATCAGAACCGCTCCTCGACGGTTTCTTCGAAGACATCACCAAGCGCAAGGAAACAGAGATTAAGCTGCATGAAAGCCTGGAATCTCTGCGCGAGGCCCAGACGATTGGTGATCTGGGGAGCTATGTCTTCGACGTCGCCACCGCCCGATGGACGAGTTCGCAGAAGATGGATGAGATCTTTGGCATCGGCCCGGACTTCGATCGCGGAGTCGAGGGATGGACCTCGCTCATTCATCCCGGCGAACGCGACACCATGAGCAGCTATTTCCTTGACGATGTTCTCGCCCGGCATAGTGCGTTCGATAAGCAATATCGCATCATTCGTCCCGCCGACCAGCAGGTCCGCTGGGTTCACGGCTGGGGCCAGCTCGACATCAATCCCGAAGGGCAACCCGTTCGAATGCGCGGCGTGATTAAGGACATCACCCAGGAAAAAGCGAAGGAAATTCAGTTGCGTGCGAGCGAAGAGCGTTTTCGCGCGACGTTCGAACAGGCCGCCATCGGCATTGTCCATTGCTCCTTTCAGGGCGAGATCCTGCGCTGCAACTCGCACTTCAGCGATTTGCTGGGTTACCAACCCTCCGAGCTCCTCGGCAAGAGCATGGGACAGCTTATCTTCTCGCCGGAGATACCCGAGGCGGTTCAGTCGCTCGAAAGACTCTTGCTGGCAGGTGTGGGCACCGTCGTCCACGAGAAACGGCATGTCCGCAAGGATGGCAGTTTTCTCTACGTCCGGTCCACAGTCTTTATTCAACGCGACGGCGACGGACAGCCACTGCATTTCACGTCCTTCGTCGAAAACATCAACCCGCGTAGAGTGGCCGAAGAGCAAGTTGCCACAATGCAAGCCGAGCTGCAGCGCAGCGAACTGCGCTACCGCACCGCCTTCCAGACCAGCGCCGACGCCATCAACATCAACCGCATCGACGATGGCGTTTGTATCGATTGCAACAAGGCTTTTCTCAACGCGATTGGATACTCGCGCGAAGAAGTAGTCGGCAACTCATCATTGACGATGGGTATCTGGGCCCGCCCCGAAGACCGGCAACGCATGCTCGACGAGTTGGCGCGGACCGGCTTCTGCCGGAACCTCGAGGCCGAGTTCGAAACCAAAGCGAGAGGCCGTCTGTGGGGAATGTTGTCCGCGTCGCCGATCGAGATCGACGGCATTCCCTGTGTTCTTTCGGTCACCCGCGACATCTCCGACGCAAAGGCCATTGAAAAGCGGCTCGACGAGGCCGCGGATGCAGTGCGTATGAGCGAAGAGCGCTATCGCATGGTTTTCCAGATGACCCTCGACGCCATGACGATCAAACGACTCGATACGATGGAGTACCTCGACGTCAACCAGGAGTTCCTGAACGCTACGGGGTTTGAACGTTCCGAAGTGATCGGAAAGAGCCCACTCGACCTGGGTATCTGGACGCATCCCGAAGACTTTGAGCAGTTGTCGAAGCTCCTTGTGGAAACCGGCGAGTGCCGCAATCTCGAGGCGTTGTTCACGAGAAAAGACGGGCAGACCTTCTGGGGATTGATCTCCGCAACGTTGGTTGAAATTGCCGGAACCCGCTGCGCACTTACCATCACGCGGGATATCACGAGCGCCAAAGCGGCAGAAAACGAGATCCGCAGCCTCGCCTTCTACGACCCGTTGACCGGGCTGCCGAATCGCCGCCTGCTGCTGGAACGATTGCAATATTCATTGTCGTCCGGAAAACGCTGCGGCGATCTACGCGCCCTGCTCTTTGTGGATCTGGATCACTTCAAGACGTTGAATGATACGCTTGGCCATCAGACCGGCGACATGCTTTTGCAACAGGCAGCACGGCGATTGCAGAACTGCGTTCGCGAGTCCGATACGTTGGGCCGCCTGGGCGGCGATGAATTTGTACTCATGCTTGAAGACCTGAGCAAGGTGCCCGAGGAAGCCGCCGCCCAGGCCAAAGTCACCGGCGAAAAGATTCTCGCCACGCTGAGCAAGCCTTTCCAGCTTGGGGTGAGGGAATGCCGGTCGAGCGCCAGTATCGGCATCTCTGTTTTCGGCGATCGCCGTGAAACCACCAACCAGATTCTCCAACAGGCCGATATCGCCATGTACCAGGCGAAGGCCGCGGGACGCAACACCATGCGCTTTTTTGCGCCCGCGCTGCAAGCCGCCGTGAACGCACGCGCCGCCATGCAGGAAGACCTGCGCGAAGGAATTCAGACCGGTCAATTCGAGCTGTATTATCAGCCCCAGATCACTCGCAACCGTCTGGATGGAGCAGAAGCGCTGGTGCGATGGAATCATCCCTGGCGCAACATTCTGGGGCCCTGCGAATTTATTCCCCTCGCTGAGGAAACCGGGCTGATTCTGCCCCTCGGCCAATGGGTTCTTGAAGCCGCGTGCAAGCAGATCGCGGCATGGAGCGGACGGCCGGAGTCTGCGGGGCTCTCGATAGCCGTGAATATCAGCGCACGCCAGTTTCGCCAGCCGGATTTTGTACAGTTCGTTTTGAATGCACTGAATTCGACAGGAGCCAATCCGTCGAACTTGGGACTTGAGCTCACCGAAAGCATGCTCGTCGACAACGTTGAGGAAGTGAGCTCCAAAATGAGGGAACTCCAATCGTTTGGGCTGAAATTTGCGCTCGACGATTTTGGAACCGGCTACTCCTCGCTTGCTTACCTTAAAAAGCTCCCGTTGAGTCAATTGAAAATCGACCGGTCCTTCGTCCGCGACATTGTTACAGACGAAAGCAGCGCCGCCATTGCGCAGGCAATTCTTTCGCTCAGTCAGGCGCTGGGACTGCCTGTGATTGCAGAGGGCGTTGAAACTGAGGACCAGCGGCAGTGTCTCGCACGCATGGGCTGCAATGCCTTTCAAGGGTACCTTTTCAGTCGTCCGCTCCCGATCGACCAGTTCGAACAGCAATGGCTGGGGCAGAACCCGGCTCCATCTCCAAAGCCGAAGGTCCGACTCCCGAGTCCTTAGTCCCTGTTCCCTGTTCTCTGTTCTTATCAATCCATCGACATACTGAGCTGATGCCGCACGTCGGCGCCGCGGATCCAGAAGATAACGTCCGTGGCGATATTCGAAGCATGATCGGCGATCCGCTCCAGGTTCCGCGAAACCAGGATCCCGTTCATCGCCTGTTGCGTGAACTGAGGCTGCTCCTGGATCAGTTGCAGCAGATCGGCGTGAGCGCGGCGATTCATGCGGTCGATCTCGTCGTCCATCTCGCGTACTGAATCGGCCAGGCGCGCATCGCCTTCGAGAAGCGCCTGCACTGCCGAACGGATCATGCGGCCCGCAAACTCGCCCATGGCCGCAAAATCCACAGGGAGGTCGACCTCCCCGTGCTTGAGAATTTCTTTGGTGCGGCGAGCAATGCCCATGGACTGGTCGCCAATGCGTTCCAGATCGGCATTGATCTTGATGACCGCGAGAATGAATCGAAGGTCGATGGCCATGGGCTGCTCTTTGGCAAGCAGCTCGTAGGCCATCTCATCGAGCTCGTGCTGCGCCGTGTTGATGGCAGTTTCGTTTTGCTTCACGTACTGGCAAAGCCCCTTGTCGCGCTGCAGGTACGCATCGACCGCGGACTCCACCGCCTGCTGCGCCAGGGCAGCCATAGCAAGAAGCTTGTCTTTCAGTTCGGCGAGTTGGAGTTGAAAATGAATGCGCGGCAACGCAGAATCTCCCTGATCCTTCATTTTGCCTGATTGAATGTTACTAGAACGCAAATTTCCCGGCCCGCACCAGAACTATTACTCCAATTTGAAATGCGGCGAACAAGCCGGGCCCGGGCAAGGTGGATTAGGCTAGGAGTATGGCCGATGTAAGTCCCTTCGACGGCGCCACACTTTCGCTCGATCCCGATGACTGCGAGCCGCGGCAAGTGTACAAACTGATGACCGGCATCATTGTTCCCCGGCCTGTTGCTCTTGTATCCACGCTCGATCGCCACGGCGTCGCGAATTTGGCGCCCTTCAGCTTTTTCTCAGGTGTGGGCTCGAACCCTCCCACCGTGATGTTTTGCCCGGTGCTGCGCGCTCGTGGGCCGGCGACTTTCGGCCAGCTCGACAGCCGGAAAGATACCTTACGGAACGTGGAAGACACGGGCGAGTTCGTGGTGAATATTGTGAGCGAGGCAATCTCCGGCGCGGCTAATGCCACGGCGGCTGATGTGGCTCCGGATGTGGATGAATTTGTCCTGGCCGGCTTAACCCCACAATCAAGCCATGTCGTGCGCCCGGCGCGCGTGGCCGAGTCGCCCGCGCAGATGGAGTGCAAGCTCAGCCAGATTGTGTATACCGGCCGAAACCCCGGCGCAGGCGTCGTTGTACTCGGGGAAATCGTGCGCTTCCATGTGCGGAGCTACCTTGTCGACGACTTCCGCGTCGACCCCTCAGGACTCGATGCCGTAGGCCGCATGGCGGGCAACACATGGGCGCGCACACGCGATCGGATGGAACTGGTGCGGCCCAAATAGGGTGCGGCTAGGCAGGCCGAGTCAGGCTTTGGCCGTTGCAGAAATCGGAGCCGCCGCCGCTATAGCTTGTTGAATTGGCCACGCTTGAACGGCAAGATTTCAATGGCCTCGACCGGCATGCGCCGGCCCGGTCCCACGTGGGGTTCCCCAGCTGCACGTTCTTCGCGGTCCACTTTGATCACGATGGGTGTCGGCGGCAGGAACTCCGGCGGCGCGGTCACAAGCCTCGGCGAGGCATCGCCAATGTGGGTGGGCGTCGCTTCCCTTTTCGGGTCGGGATAAAGCACCTCGGCAGATGAACTCTCGCTGTGAGAACTGAAGCCCGGGTTTCCGGCATGATTGCGGTCCGATGCGAATTCAGAACCGTTGGGGTTCTTCACACCCATCACGAACAGTAGATTGCGCAGGCCGCTGAGACGCGAGGTGAGAGTTTCAGGAACATCTTCTTGCGCTTGAGGCTCGTTGGCCTGGCTGGTGGCTTTGGAGGCATCGGGAACGGTTTGCTCGTATTCGACGAGAGGGACATTGGCCCGCGTATCTCCGAGTTGCGCTGCGGGTGTTGGCGGCAATGGCGCGACCACGACGGCGGCAGGCGGCGTTATCAGTACACGTGCTGGCTTCCAGAGAACGGGAGGCCGCACACGCTCATGCCGCGTCGGGGTTTGGTTGAGCCACGAGGGCAAATCTGCTTGTGGCAAAGGCGCGGCAACAACAGGCTCGACAGGCAAATCCATTGCGGCGGCCGGGAGGGGTTCGACTTTTTCGGGATCGGAAGGCACGCCGGCAGCGGCAACTTCTTCCGGCTCCGGCTTAGGCTCAGTGATTGATTCCGCAACTGGTTCCGCATCCGTGATTGGCATTGGCTTTTCCATTGCAACTTCGGATGTGTTTTCGCCGGCGCGTTCCGCGGCTTCCGGCACAACGGCTGTCAAGGCCGGCTCGGCTTCGAGAGAGTGCGAAACGAGATGGTCTTCAATATCTTGCGCGGCTGGCTCGGATTCGTGGACCAGCGAGACTGGCTCTGCTGCAAGCGAGTGAGAGGCGAAGTGTTCTTCCTCCTCATGCATGGCGGGCTCGGAGTCGTGGACGGCCGAAGCTGGCTCGGATTCGAACGAGTGCGAGATGAAGTGGTCTTCCTCTCCATGCGAGGCGGACTCGGATTCATCGACAAGCGAGACTGGCTCCGCTTCGAGCGAATGCGTGACGAAGTGATCTTCTTCTTCGTGCGAACCAAACTCTGTCCCGGGGACCGCGGAGAGGGGCTTGGCTTCGAACGACTGCCAATTAAGGTAGGCATCCTCTACATGAGAAGCCATCCCCAAGTCATAAACCCTTGGAGTCGGCTCCGCTTCAGAGGAGTGCGCAACAAAGTGGTCCTCAGACTCCTGCGCAGCCAAGCGATGTTCAAACCCGGCCGAATCGGAATCTGACTGAGGCGAGAACGAAGCAATGTGCGCCTCGTCAGCCAGTGAAGCGAATTGGGCATCCTCGACTACCGGAACGGCTCCGCCGGAAACATGGGCAACTTCTGTATGAAACGCTGCGGATTCCTTGACGGGTTCTTCTTCTTCGGTCGAATCGTGAGTGACAAAGCGATGGGGGACATACGCAAAAGGTTCGAAATCCAGAGCCAGCGCGGGGACTTTTGCCTCCGCCCTGGAAGAGAAATGCTGGGCCGCTTCCGCAAAAGGAGCTGCCGCGACTGAACGCTCGACAATCCCGGGCGTAGCGGGCCCTTGGCTTGCGACTGAACTTTGTTCGATTGGTTCCCCCGTTGCGTGCAGTTCGCCTGGCGCTGAAGTTTGCTCGAGCGCTTCCGGCGTCTCATGCACCTCGCTGTGGAGAATTTCCGCTGGCTCGGCTGCAGGTGCATCGATGATGATCGGGGTCGACGGGCTAGCCGCGGGATGAACGGTATGCGACGAGAAGCGTGCCACGGCAGCGGCAACAGCCGCCAGTTCCGGCTCATAATGCGCGCGCACCTCGGCGTTGAAGGATGGCTCCTCCCGCTCCGGCTCTTTGCCCGAAACAGGCCCAGAAACAGGTGCATGAACGGGCGCATTCACGGCTTCCGCACGCCGGGCCACACCTTGCGCCTTGAGATGTTTTTCGATCGCGGCAATCGAAGTGCGGAACGCGGGCTCGGCCTTCGAAAGCCCAACTTTGTTCAACACGAATCCCACTGCCCCGACATCCAGACGCTGTAGTGTCGCAGCGGCATCGCGCAATTCCCTCCGTGTGGTTCTGCCCGACTCGATCACCACAATGGCGCAATCCACAAAGCGCGCCAGGTATTCGGTCTCCGCCGAAACCGCTAGAGGCGCTGTATCGGTGAGAACCAGCGCTTCGTCCTCGGATTCGGTCTCTTCTTCCATCTGCTGGAGCAAAGCCGTCGGTCGGCTGATGCGCTCAACCGGAATGAGCCCCTGGGTTGTGTTCACTCTTGTCCGCGCACTTTCAGGCAAGGGCGGAGCGCCCGAGGCGTTCACGAGTACCGTCGTCCGTCCCATCGCTTCAAGCATGGCGCGGAGGCGGTTCACGAGAGTCGTTACGCCGTTGCCCTCGTTGATGCCGGTAAAAACGCAGCTGCGCAGGTTGCTTTGTTTGCGCGCATGCTCGATGGAAGAAGCCAGCCGCAGCAGAAACTCATCGGCCACGCCCTCGGAGACTTCATTGAAGTCAGGCAATTGCGCCATGGGCGCGAAGCCGAGAACCAGTTCCACGTCGGCAGCGACGTAAACCTTGGGATCGAGCTTGTGTGCAGCAATCGCCGCCAACAGGCCAAAGAACAAGCCGGCAAGCACGATCAGGAAGGAATTTCGCACGACGCCCGACTTGGTACGCGTGAGCGGAGGTACAGCCGTCGTCACCGGATACACCGACGCCGGTGCGCTGTTTTCAAGCATCACGTTGTGCAGTTCTTCATCGATAGCGGCAAAACGTGTCTGCAGGCGCGTGACATCGCTAGCCAGGTCGCTCGAGCGCTGCATCTTCGGCGTAGCGCTTCCCGCCGCGCCTACTAACTGCCGCACCTGGCCGTTCAACTGTGATTCCACGCCGCCGGTTCGTTGCAGCTCGGCCTGAAGTTTGAGTTGGATCTGAGCGGCCGCTTTGGCGCGCAGATCTTTCATCATCGATTCGAGATCGTCGTCGATCTTTCCGAGTTCTACTTCGTCCTGCTTGTATTGGGGATGGCTTGGAGTCAGATTGGCCATCTGCGAGATGAGGGTGGCTCGGCGCAGGTTTAACGCCTGCTTCATGCTTACGAGGCCGGCATCGGCCGCGATCATCTGGTCGGCCTCTGCGTCGATGGCCGCCGAGGAAGGCCCGTGCCCCGCATCCATAGAGGTGAATTTCGCTTCCGCCGCATCGTGATCGGTACGCGCTTTGATCAGCTCGGCGCGCATCTCCGAGATGTCTGCGTCGTAGTGATCGGGAATCGACGAACCAACTGAGGCGACGCCTAACTGCCGGTTGAGCCCCTGCTGTTCGGCACGGTCCTCGTCGAGCAGATTCTGAATGCGATCCCGTTCTTGCGTCAGAATCGCCATGCGTTCCGTATCGCCCGTCTTTTGGTCGCGCGTTGCGCTCTCAAGGTAGGCAGCTGCCAGCGCATTGGCCACATCGGCTGCCATCTGCGCCGTGCGCGCCCGCGCCCCGATCGTGAACTGGTACGCAGTCCCCGAGCGGTCCACGCTGAGTGACCGTACCAGTCGTTCGGCCGCGGCCTGGTCGCTTTCTCCGGTTTTTTGCCACCCATGCAGCTTGTGCAGCGCGTTGATGAGCACATCTTCGCGGCTCACGTTCATCATCTGCTGCTGCATGTACGATTCGTAGGTGTTTGTATCGTACGGCCAGCGTGCGGATTCGCCCTGGGCGGATTGCAGAACGCGCGCGGGCGCCGGCTGGACGTAGATGACGCTCTCGGCCTCGTACGAAGGCCAGGTTTTCAAGACCAACGCGTGCAGAAGAAAGTACGCGACCGCAAGAACCGCGGCGGCGATGGCCACACTCGCGGCCAGACGCCCGTGCAATTGCAGGCTGCGACGCACATCGAGATGGAAAAACGCCTGTTCCGGACCGCTTACAGGAAGCGGCCGAACAGGAACCGCTGCCGGCACCAGATCGCTCTCGATGCTGCGCATCGGATCCCCAGATTGACCAAAAAGTTGGTTCATGGCATCCCCACTCCCACCAACGCTGCCGCTGTAATTACCGGACTCAGGCGCTCCACAACGTACGTGGCCCGGTAAAGGTGACTCTGCGGCACAAAAATAATCTCGCCCGGCTTGGGCATCACTTCCAGCGCTTTAGCTGGATTCAACAGATCGTTCATTGAAATCATTTTGGACGTGCCGGTGGCCGGGTCAACGATTTGAATATGCGGCTTGTTGCCGGCGGGTGCTGCAAATCCGCCTGCCTCAGCGAGAATGCTCGCCAGCGTCGAAGTTCCCGTTAACGGAATCGCTCCCGGATGCTGCACTTCGCCGAGTACCGAGACGAATCGCTCGCTTCCCGTGGGCACGTAAATCACATCGTCGCGGCGCAGGCGCAGGTCGGCCAGCGTATTACCAGAGTCGATCAGGGTCTTGAGGTCGACCCAGACGACTTCGTCCTGACCCCGATAGATGGCGCAGCGTTCAGGAATTTTGGCCGACTGCTTAGGACCGGTCTCAAGACCGCTGCGCGAAAGAGCTTCAAGCAGTGTCGGTGTCCCGTCGAACGTTACCACGCCGGGCCGCTCAACCGCGCCCAGCACAAGCACTTTGTTCGCCGTGTATTTCGATACGGTGACCTGGGCTTCGAGGTTGTTGTAGTAGGGCGCAAGAGCAGTCTCAATGTCTTTGGCGGCTTCGGCTCGCGTCTTATCGGCCAGCATCAGATCGCCTGCGAGCGGAAGCGTAATGCGCCCGTCCGGGCCCACGACAAGCTTGGCTGCCAGATCAGCGCGACCGGCAAAATCCACCGCGATTTCGTCGCCGCGCCCGAGACGGTACTCCTCATTCGGTGAGGGCTCAAAGTTCCGCAGCGCCTCCAGTGGATTGATTTTCAATTGTGGACTGGGCGGATCTGTCTGCGAAGCAGCCGCGGGCGCCTGACCCCACACGTTAAACGACCAGATCCCCGCCATCGCTAAGACGGCGATTGTGTTGGCTCCCCGCTGCTTCATGCTGCTGCCTCCCGGCGGCCGCGAAAAGCTTCCAGGCCACGATGCACCATCCTGTACCCCTTTTGCTTCTCGTCGTCCGTCAAAATCCACCGATGCAAGACCGCTAGCTGGGCGGCAGCGTACACCGAGCCCAGGACGGCTAAAACGCCTGCGCCCTGCCAGCGGTTCAGGCTGGCCACCAGGTAGGCGGCCGGCCACGCCAGCAGGGCAGCCAGTGCGTAACACGAAAGTCCAGGAACAACCACAACCTGCAAAAAGCGCGTCAGTTTCAAATCCAGCACGAACAGCACCCTGCCCATCAAGACGCAGGCGGAAACGGCAGTCGCAATCGACACGGCCACGCCAATCCCGAACGGAGTCCATCGTCCTTCGATCCATCGCGCCACAGGTAAAGTGATGCATAACATGAGAATATTGGGGATCGAGTAATTGAATTCCTCGTAAACCCTTCCCATCCCGCGAAAGATCGATGTACCCGGTCCTGTAAGCATATGGAACTGCATAGATATGCTAAATACCACAAACAGGGGGATTAAGCTGTCCCTCATGGGTAATGCCGGACCCAACCAGACGTGCATGATAGGTACTGCCCAAAGTGCCATAATCGATGTAAACGCCGCTGTGCACAGGTTCGAATGTCGCGCCGCGGTCAAATAAAGCTCTTGCAGATTCGCCAGCCAGTTGCGCCGGTCCGACGCTGCGTCGACATGCGAAGCCGCAGGCAACAGCGCCGCGAAAAACGCCGTTGGAACAGTTGAGATCGACGTCGGCCACTTTTTGGCGACATCGAGCAAACCCGCCGCCGAAGCGTCAATCAATGTCAATGCTGCCAGGCGGTCGACCGAGACCTGGAAGATGGCAAGAACGCTCTGAATCTGGACCAGCCCGCCGAAATGCACGACATACTTCACTGATTCGCGGCGCACACGGCGGGGCGACAGACGCAGCCAGGGCAGGGTTCGATACGCCCACCACCAGGTCAGTGCGTCGTTGATAACGGTACGGGCAAGATAGGCTTCCGCCAGGCCGCGGATGCCGCGGCCGGCGCCGACCAGGACGACAATCAGGATGAACTCCACCAGAATGCTGATGGTGAGGAACACCTGCGTGGCGGCAATCTGCTGGGTGCCAATGAGCATGTCGCCAAAAGCGCTGAAGGCGATGCTCGAAAGGTATACGCCGAGCACGATCAATACGGCCTCTTTGCCGTCGCTGGCGTGAGAGGCGGGCAGATGCAGCCAGGGTGCAAACAAGTTCCACCCCAGCATGAAGAAGGCAAAGATTGCAGCGCAAGCAGGGATGGTTAGCGCGAGTCCGGTTGAGAGCAGCGCATTGGCCCTGTCGTACTCGCGCCGGGCATGAAACTCGGCAACGTACTTGATGTAGACGTTGGAGACGCCCATCGTGGTAAGGCCCACGTAGGTCACGAGGATGAAGATCGTAGTCCAGATGCCATAGGCCTCAAGCCCTATATGCGAGAGCAGGAATGGGACCAGGCAAACGCCACGCGCCATATTGACCACGCGGGCTGCAATGGTACTGACGACGTTGATGCCGAATTTCCGGTTGACTTCGACGAGGGGCTCGCGCGCCGCGTCCGGGCTGCCGAGCGCTACCGCGGCATCCGGATCGATGGCCCACTCAATCTCCGTAGGGTGGGTATTGCCCATCAACGAATTTCTCCTGATCGAAGCTCGGCCTGGTTGCTCGGCGCTTCGCTTGCCGGATGAGCTGTCTCCCGCTTGGTGCGCGCCCACTCCGCCCGGCTCCTCGACTGGCGAAGGACCAACGGTGTAATCAATGCCTTCCAGATGAGGTACACGGGAGCGCCTGCCAGCGCCGCCAGGTCGCGAAGGGGCTCGCTCCCCGTAAAAGCGGACTCTATGACATACATTACAGCAATCGCCGCGCAGACCAGGGCGAAAACATGCAACCAGTGCACAGCGAGAAAGATGGTCAGCAGGATGGCCAGAATGCCGCGCGACAGAGGCAAACTCCACACATCGGCCAGGGTTTCAAGTGCGCTCCACTTGCCGCGCCGCACTGCCCCAAGAAGCCGTCGTGTCGACCGGCTTGCGACTCGGAGGCGGCCGCCTTCCCAGCGCGCCTCCTGCGTCGCCTGCGCAGCGCTCGAGACCGGGCTGCACGCGTGTACATATTCCGCATCGATCCAATAAACAGGTATCCCTTTTTCAACCAGCTTGGTGTGGTATTCCACATCTTCGGCAATGGTGTTGGCGTTGAACGGAACGCGGTTCAGAAGCTCGGCTGTGAGCGCGAATCCATTGCCGAACAGCCCGGTAGAGAGACCTAGACCCGCGCGGCCTCGTGCCCGCAGCACGTTCATGCCGCGAAATGCAAGCGCCCTCAGCCGGGCTAGCGGATGCAGCCGGCCTCCGTTGACCCACGGTGGTGGTGGCGCCAGTTCATAGCGGCACTGGCAGGCATCGGCGCCGGCTTCCAGCATGAATCGCGTGGCCTCAATCAGGTTGGCGCTCACCAGCGAATCGGCATCCACCACTAGAAATGCATTGGCGCCGTGCTGGACTGCCGCGTCAAATCCGCACCGCAGGGCTGCACCCTTGCCGCGGAGTTTGTGGTTGTTCAGTTCAACGACCTGCGCGCCGGCCTGCCTTGCCGCTTGCGCAGTTGCGTCGGAACAATTATGCGCGACCACGACGATGTCGATGTCTGCACTGGCCTCGCGCAGCGACCGCACCGTGGAAGCGACCATGGCCACTTCATTGTGGGCCGGCACAACCGCCGCCAGCCGGATGGTTCTGAGGCGGCCCGGCGCAGGCTTGCGCGCAGCGAAGAAATTCCCCAGCAGACAAAGCCCCAGGTCGAGAAATAGGGGCGTTGCAAACCCCGCCATGATGACCGCCAGTATCGAGATGAAAACCCGCTCCATTGAACCCCTTTACTCCGTTTTTGTTTTCTCGATCCAGGAAGTGCGCTGATCGTTTAAGCGCGCCGGAAACCGCGCAGGAACATTGAACCTTTTGTGTTCCTCAGGTTAAGACCCGATGAAATCGAACCGCCTGCGATGCGGCCGGCATAAATGCTTGCTCCGCTTCAGGCCCTTTCATGGCTTGAATCCATCCCAGCAGGAAAAACAACATCAGCAGCGCCTGCTCGCCCAGGTACACAGTGGTCAAGGAAATTGCCAGGCCCATAAGGACCGTCAAATGCGCGAATACGAGCGCCCTGTCTTCCATGCGCAGTGGCTTTTGCGCCAGCCGGTACAGGCGAACCCCGCTGCCCAGCAGGATCGTGACGAACAAGGCAAGACCCGTGAACCCCTGCGTCGCCGCCACCAACAGATACTCGTTATCCACCGATTGCTGACCGTTGACGACCGGCAGCGTCGTGAATCCCCAGCCGAATGCCTTTCGTTCTTCAATGATTGGAAAGTAGGCCCGGATCAGTTCGCGTCGGTAGACGGCGTTCCTCTGTTCTTCCGTCTTGGCCTGGTTCAAGCCGACATCGGTATAGCGGTTGCCGACGGTATACGCCACCGCGGAAAATCCGATTAACACGACGACAAACGCCAGAGTCGCTTTGCCCAGGGAAAAGACGCGCACCAGCATGGCCAGAACCAGGGCTAGTCCGACCGCGATCCACGGGCCGCGCGATTGCGTCATCATCAGCCCGCCTACGATCAACACCAGAATCAGGCCACGAAACGTGAACGGCAGGCCTTTGAAGATTCGCCGCGTTCCCCACTGCGGCGAGAACGCCCGCAGCCAAAGAACGTAAATCACGCCCATCAGGAAGATCATTCCCGCGAGGATGGCGTGGGCATAAGGCCCCTGGATGCGACCAAATCCCCAGCGTACCTGCGTGGGCCAATCCACAACCTGGTTACGGAAGAAGTGATGCATCACCATCTGCCAGATGCTTCGATGAGTAAGAAAATCGAACACACTGATTGCGGACACAATGGCTAAAAGCATCACCATCCGCCGCACCACGCGGTTGCGCATCGCTTGCCCATCGGCGCCGCGCCCCTCAACCAGCAGTTTGCCGAACATATAGGGCATCCCCATCGTCATCAGGCCTGCGAAGAACTGCAGACCGAAGAGAGAAAAGTCGCCCGCCACGGGCCCTCTGTCCACCGAGAACAGGTCGCGCCAAGTGCCGTCGGCCAGCGATGTGCTCATACCTTCTGAGAGTCCCGCGCTCAAGGCGAAGAGAAGCACGAACAGGTCCATCCAGTCGAAGCGCCAGCGCCGCATCTCGCGAAACCAGAGCGCCCCAAACAAGGGCAGAGCCGCCATTTCTGCAAACGACACCGGCGGCAAATGCGCAAAGCGCAGAACATAATAGTGCGGCAGAAGCAGAACCACCGGCAGATACACATCCACCAGCGCGTTTCGAATGGGCCCGCGCGCCAGCACGATCCAGCAGGCGATGGCAGGGAGCAGGATGATCAGATCCATTCTGTCCTCCGCAACGAATTGGCGTCGGCTCTACCCACCCGCGCGCTTCCTTGGCGACAGCGTCTGCGGCTGGACTGGAATCTTGGCCGGCATCTCGAAGGGTGCGCTCGAGACGGGCTCTTCGGCTGCCCGCGCAGCGCGCACCACGCTCTCTTCTGATTCGTCGAAGAGAGCTTCAACGCACCAGGCATGAAGAAGAAATCTCTGCTTGAAACTCAACCCGGTCAACGACAGCGCGAGACCCGCGTTCAGAAGGTTACGGCGCACATCCATCAACGCTCCCATGCCTGCTGCCGTAATCTGCCTGACCGCCTGCACGTGCACAATCGTCACCAGCCCGCGCGCGATAGCTTCCGTTGCCATCTCTACCAGCTGCGGTCCCGTCTGCGCGCCCAGCCTGCCTTCGATATACACATGCATCGCATTCGGCATGATTGCCTGGGTAACCCGTGAAGCTCCGCGGTACGGCCGCTGCGTCCACGCTGCAATCAGGGTCATGGGCAACTTGCGGGCCAGGCCCATAAAGTCGCGAAAATATCGGGGCCCCAGGCGTGAGGGCTCCTGAATGAACCGCATGGCCCACTCAAGGCCGCATACCTGAATCCATCGCGGCGCGCGGCGCGCATCGCCCACAAGAATTTCGAAGCTTCCACCCACGCCCATGGCCACCGGCACGCCCAGTCGCTTGCGGTGCATCCATATCCACTTTTCCTGTTTAGGGTTTCCGAGGGCCACTAGGAGAATGTCCGGCTTCGCCTGCTGGATCGTACGCACAATCTCGCTGTGATCTGGCTGCGCCATCTCCTCTTCGGTCGGCGCCAGAGTGCCTACAATGCGTACGCCGGGAAACCTCTGCTCAAGCAGCAGACGCGCGCGTTCGGCCACGTCGCCTTTGCCGCCCAGTAAAAAAATGCCGTAGCCTTTTCGCGCGGATAGCTCCGCCAGCCGTGGCACCATGTCCACGCCGGTAATGCGATCGGCGAGCGGGCATCCTAACAGTTGCGAAGTCCAAACCAGCGGCATTCCATCCGGAAATACCAGGCTGCACCCGGCAAGAATGCGGTGCAGATGCCGATCGGAAAGTGAATTCAACCAGAAATCCAGATTGGCTGTCGCAATCTGGTGTGATGCTCCTGAATGAATCAGCCCTTCGATAGCGTCAATCGCCCCACTCACCGTGAAGCTATCCAGAGGCAGCCCCAATACTGCGATCGGGTGCTTCAAGTTCCTCTTCATCGTGAATTCCGTTTCCGCGTGCACGAACAAACCGCTGCGGGTCGACAAGACCACCGCGGTCCCCCTGTTCGCTCTCGTAAGCAACTCAGTTGTCCATCTGTGTACAGCCCACACGTTCTCGCGGTCCGGTATCCAGAAACTGCGGCCTGTTTGCCTCCCCCAGTGCGAGGAAACTCGGCTGCTCTGAAATTGCGGTGCGGGAACGCGCTTGCCTTCGCCTACTACCCCAGCAGAGGAAGACTCCCAATGACTTAGATGCCACTTACCGCGCATTTGTGACTTACACCGGCGCATTTGTGACTTACAGTCTGAACTTATCCCCGTCCGCGGATACGAACAATGGCGAAAATGTGCAGTTTTACTGGAGAAATCGTGATCTTCCGAGGAGAAACGCAGGGCAATTCAGTAACTAGAATTGGTTACGGAACACAAAAGGAACTACTACCCTCGTAGATGAGTAACTTAGTTTGATTACTTGAGTGGGAGTGTGTTTCACTCCGACCATTCGAGTACTGCCATGGAGCATGGCCCAATTTCCAGAGCTCCACTCCCGAAGCGCTCGGCGCGCACCGTAACATCTGTCTGAAGCTCGTTGTTCGACCCCGGCCCTAGGCTCACCAGTCTCCACAGGTTGACGTTGGAATTGGTATTGAAGCCCGGTGCTTCAATCGTAATGCGTCGCGTCTGGTGAAGTCCATAATTGAATACGATCATTCCGTGCCAATTTCCCTGCTGGAAAGCGTAGGCATCGATCTCGTGCGCGCCCTTCAAGCGCACACCATCGTTGCCTTCCGGCTGGTCGTGGGTCGGGTCTTCGCCGCTCACGTCCACTTGCATCAGGTTGCCGCGCAGCACACGGTTCGCTAAGGCTTCGGTCAGGAACTGCGGACGCGCGCGCCCCCCCGGGCCCATCTCGACAACCGTTCCCCAAAGCCGCACCGGCGTTCCATCCGTGCGCTTGAACTCGTATTGCGGAAGGCTGAAGAGCACCTGATCGCGCACTCCGCGGTCGCGCATCATGCGCAGCATGTGACCCGCGACGGCCACACCCGCCGCTGCCGATGGCGTGAACCGATCGAGGACCGCCTTGGTCGCCGAGCCTCCCGTTGTGTGCAGGTTCACCTCGTACACGGCGAGTTGATGTCCAGAGGCAGCCGCCTGCGTTGCGCGGACGATTCCCTCGCGCGACATTTGCTCGGGCTGCGCCAGCAGCGGGCCGTAGAGTTCGTCGTCATTCGCCCAGTTGCTCACATTGTCCATCAAGTAAGGCGCAATCGCCAAGGTGTTGGCGCCGGCAGCGGTTCGCAGCTCCTCGCCGCTGCGGCCTGGATTCACAGCCTGGCCGCCGATAATCAGGTCGAGACGCCCGGCGTCCAGTCCCGCCGCAGCCCGGATGGCAGCAAAGTCCTGGCTCGCGCGCCGGCCGTACGCCGCCGGATCTTCCATCGTTTCACCCTGGAAGATCGCATTCCATGTCTCGTTCCCAAGTTCCAGGTGAATGGTGTGAAACGCCTGTGTCCACGGGTCGCGGCGGCCTGCGGAAATCCGCAGCGCACCGCCTTTGGTTCTCGGACCTCCCGTCAGAAACTCCGCCAGGCGCTGCGTTCCTTCCTTGCTCGTCGCGGTCGGCATCACGATCCACGGCTCGGCGCCCACCTCGTCGCAGAGCTCAAGAAACTCGGGAATGCCCACCGGTATGTCCTCCATCGTGGTCAGCCACGTTGAAAATCCGGGGCGCTGCCTGGCCAACGGGGGCGCGAGCAGATTGTCCATTGTGCTGCCGAGCTGGGCATGGCTCGACATCAGCCGCAGAACTCCGGGGCGCAGTTCGCGCAGCGTCTCCACCACCTCGTCGCGGAAGGCTGTACGGTTGGTCGCGTCGCCGCCAGTCTGCTCGAGGTCGACATCGTCGAGAAGCACCGACCCGCCAGCTACGCTGAAGCCCGTCTCCACCGGACCGACGGGCCCGGCGCCTTCGTTGGCTGTGAATTCCGCGTGGTAGTCTGCCCAACCGGGCGTGAGCGGAAAATCCCGCTCCAGATAATCGAGCTTGCCCGAGGCCAAACGCACCACATGCACGTGCATCGACCGGTTGCCCGCAAGCCCCTTAGCCCGAAAGCTAAAGCGGTATCGCCCACGAAGGCGGACAAACGTCATGCCCTCCAGGGTGTCGAAGTACGACTTCAGATCCACCGACTGGCCTGGGCTTGCCGCTTCGATCCGCAACGCCTGGTGACCTTCGGTCTCGGGCGACAGATCGCGGCGTTCGGCTTCGAGCCGCGCCCCTCCCTTGAGCGTCGGCCACCATCCCGCCGCGGGATCACCCGGAAAGTCCTTTCCAACTGAAAGCCAATCGCCCGCGCCCACAGGAGGACCATTGCCTTCAATCGTCAACGCGTATCCGCTGGGGGCCGATTCTGCCGTGGGAGTGCTGCTGCGCACGCTTCCGTGCCGGCCCACCGCGGCCCCATCCATCACCTCGTAATGTGCGCCATCCCAGAACCCCGCCGGCCATTGAAACGAGCGCCGCGTGTCGGTGCAGTTCCACGGGCCACCCTGCAGGCAATGCAAAATACTTCGGTACTCCATCCCTTCGAAGCCGGGATTGCGGTACAGCAGATTTTTCATCATCTGGCCGGAGTCGTAGTAGTTTTGCTCGCCAAGATTGATGCCCAGGCGCGTGACGCCCGCCAAAACCACATGGCTAGTGACGCGAAGATGCGTGGCCGTGGTCCCGATTGCGGCCGCCGCCCGGGAATGCCGCGCGAAAAGTCCCGTCCACGCGCAAAGGCATGCCAGCGCCACCACCATGCCCGCATCCACCAAAATTGCGAGGGCCCAGTTCCTGGACTTTCCCCTGATTCGCATCGGATTCGCGTTACCCCCGCGGCCGTCCCTACAGCATCTTCGATCCCAATTTTTACAGAAAGCCGGGATTCGATCAGCTCTTTTCTCAAGAATGCACTCTTGCGCATGCTCTTTGGATGGCAAAACGGGAATTGTGCCAACTTTGGAACAACCGGACACAACGCAAGCAGCATAGCGGGTCCGGTCCCTTTCCCGCTGTGATAACTGCGCCGTCCATCCCCCGAAAGGTGCACCGACGTTGCCGCCACCTGGGCTCGGTGCTCCCAATTGCCCCAGGTCTGCTTCGCACTATACTTGAAGCACTTCGATGAATTATGTGTCCACAGATGGGCGAATTCCGAATCGCCACAGTCTTTTCCGTTCAGCCGGAGCTGCCGAGTCTGCGCTGAAACCGGCATCGCGCCTGGGGCCGGCGCGGGCTGCGGAGAGTCCTGCATCAAAAGGGCCTGCGGCTCAGGCTCATTCGTACGAGTTCGACGTTTCTGTGATCGTCGTTTCTTTTAATACCCGCAATATGCTTAGGGACTGTGTTCAGTCCATCCAGTCCGAATGCCTGACTCTGGCCGCCGCCGGATTAGGCGCCGAGATCTTGGTGGTCGATAACGCATCCACCGATGACTCCGCAGAAATGATTGAGAAGGAGTTCGGCGCCTCCGGCGTTCCTGTGCTGCTCATACGCAGCGAGGTGAACCTGGGGTTCGCCGGCGCGAACAATCTGGCCATGGAATCGGCGTCGGGCCACTACCTGGTCCTGCTCAACTCCGACGCGTTCTTTCATCCCGGCGCGCTTCGCTGCGCGATCCGCCACATGGATGAGAACCCCAATGTTGGCGTTGGCGGAGCGCGGCTCGTAGGCCCCGGCGGTGAATGGCAGCCCTCGGCCCGTGCCTTCCCGAGCCTTTGGAATACGTTCCTTGTCCTCTCCGGCCTCTCTTCGCGCTTTCCCAAGTCGCGCATTTTCGGTTCGGTCGACCGAACCTGGGCCAGCCCCGATGTTGAAGCCGATGTGGACTGGGTGCCGGGCGCTTTTTCCATCATGCGCCGCGAAGCACTCACCAAAACCGGGCTCTTCGATCCCCAGTTCTTTCTCTATTGCGAAGAGGTCGATCTTTGCCGTCGCATCAAGGGCGAGGGATTTCGCGTTCTTTACTGGCCCGATGTTGTTATCACACACATTGGTGGAGAGTCGGGGCGTTCACTCACCGACCATCACTTTTCAGAAGGCCAGCTGCGGGTTGAGCTGTGGCAGATGCGGTCGACATTAATTTACTTTCGCAAACATCACGGTTTGCGTGTGTGGGGCATACGCTGGCTCGAAGATACGTTGCAGGTTTTTCGCTGGCTACGCAATCGTTGGAGCAGCGACCCGGCACGCCGACCTCGTGCCGAGGAGGCGAGACTGTTTCTCAAGCTCATGCATCAAGCCTGGCGCGAAACAATCGGCGGCCGCGTCAGCCCTCCAAGGCCCTGGTAGACCAACGCTTAGTCCGCCCACTCAGGCTTCAAAGTAGAATTTCATTTCGGGCGCGGTCACGATTGTGCGCAGTTACTGCATAGCTTCGTGAAGGGGCTCTTCAATTCCGCGGCGGATCAACTCATTGCTATCACTGACTGGCTTCCAGCCCAGGACGGTTTTGGCCGCAGAGCATTCGAAGACTGCGCGCCCGGTGCGGCTCTCCCAATCGCGATACGAAGGCAAGCGCCGATCACGATGGCGAACCGCGACCTTGACCACCCACTTCATCATGTCCTTCAAATAGAAGCGGGCAATCGGCGTGGCGTGGCGCTGGATGCGGATGCCGCCTGCCTTGTCGAGCGCGTCGAGATATTGATGCGCGGTCAGCAGCGGATCGCCCACCAGGTTGAACGACTGCCCTTCGATGGCGCTCGTGCCCATGGCGGCGACGAGACCCGCGGCGACGTCCTCGACCAGAACGAGCGCCAGCTTGTTGTTTCCTTCGCCCCATATCTGACAGACGGAATCGCTCCACCACATGCCTACGCCCCAGTGAAACGGGCTGCCACCTCGGCCAATCACGATGCCCGGACGCACGATGATGAGGGGAAGACCTTGTTCACGATGCATGCGCGAGAGGATTTCTTCTGAAACCGCCTTGGCGCGCGCATAGAGATTACGGCTTTCGATGTGCGGATCGAGCGGTGTCTGTTCCGTAATTGTGCCTGCGCTCGCGCCGCAATAATACGAGTCGATGGTGCCGGTGTAGATGAAGCGCTTCACCCCGCTCGCAAGCGCGCACTCGGCCACGCGTCGCGTTGCTTCAATCTCCTGCTCCTGATAATCCGCCCAGCTCTTCACGTTCGCTCGTGCAAGATGAAAGACGGTGTCGACGCCGGCCATTGCGCTCAACAGATCTTCGCGATTGTTCAAGTCCCCACGCACGACTTCAAGGCTTGCGCAGTTCCGTAACGGCTGCGGTAACCCGGCAGCGCTGCGCACCAACGCACGCACCGAGTGCCCTTTGCCGATGAGTTGCCGTACCAACTCCTTGCCGATAAACCCCGTCGCTCCGAGCACTAGAATTCGCGCCGGGCCGGTGCTTTTTTGGGCAACCTCGACCACCGCGGGCGCATCGGAGGCCGCCGAAAGATTCGCCAACATTCCTGCCTTCACGCACACGCGGATCACCTCCGCGCCCATGCGTCCGCTCACGCGCGCGTCCATGGGCAGCGGTGCGTAAAATGCATCCATTGCCCGCGCCATACTCGCGCCGTAAGGATTCCCGCGTTTTTCTAGATGCAACTTGGTTTTCACATACGCGCTGAGCGTTCCCAGCGCCTGCCGTGAAAGGCTGCGGGCGCGGCTACGAAGAATGGCGTGATTCTCGAAGTCGGGGTCGCTGGGTTGATGCTGGTCCAGCGTAAAGGTGTTGCGCTCCAGGTCGACGGTCGCGCTAGCCAGTGACCCGCGCACATGAATCGCGTATTCGGCGAATCCAGACACGAACGAGAATCGCAACTCCACAGCCGTGCGACCGCGCAGTCCCGAAACCTGCCAGCGCCGATAAAAGCTTTGGCCTGTGGGCAGCTTGATCGCATTCGATGCGCGAACCTCCAGATCTTCCGGCTCGCCCACCAGGTCGAGCATGTGCGCGACTGAGTGTGATCCAACTTCGGTCATGATGTTCCGCGGATCGCGCAGCATCCATGTATCGAACGGCCCATGTGCGGCCTGCGGCAAAGGCCTGTGCCAGGTGATGGTCACATCGTCGATCAGGCCAAGCAGGCCGCTATGGACTGCGTTGCGGAGCCGCTCATAAACTTCGGCGAAAAGAAAGTTGTGGCCTATTCCGAGCCGCAGGCGGCGCTCTTCCGCCAGCAGTACCAGCGACTCGCAATCTTCTGGGCGGTCGCACATTGGCTTTTCGAGGAAGACATGCACCCCGGCCTTGAGCACGGTTTGCGCAGCTTCGAAATGGCGATCCGGTGGAAGAAGAATGTGCACCGCATACAACGATTGCGTGCTGCCGTTTTCCGCTGCCAGCATCTCTTCCAACGACTCGTACACCTGCGCGATGCCAAACTTCTGGGCAAGTGCGCGTGCCTTCGCAACCGCTCGATCGCACACTGCAACTAACTCAACGCGCCCCACCGACTCCAGGCACAGTGCGTGCCAGTCGGCGATATAGCCCGCGCCCAGCAATGCGATGCGGCGCACGGGCTGCGGCGCTGCAGCTTCGACAGGCTCGGTTTGCAAGTTTTGTGCAGACTGCGATGTCATCTCGTCCGTCAACTTTCCTTATGCTCCATAATTGTCGGAGCATGGCCTTGGAAGCGGCGCCAATAATACGCAAGCATGCCCTGCGATGCCGGGAATTTCGTGATCATCGTGAAGAAGGCGTAGATTGCGGCGTCGCCCGCTGCCCAGCCGCGCTGCTTTCCATAGCGGAAGATCCACGCGAACTGCAGAGCATAGGCGAGCAACAGCAGCAACGACCATCCATACGTGAAAGGCGCAAAACCAACGGCGAGGACGGGAACCACGAGGCCCCAGACCCATACGCGCCGGCAATCGCGCACGTAATACCGCTCGTCGCTGGCACCATGCAGGTCGGCTACCTGCGCGTAGGCGTGGCCTGTGCGCCGCGCCCGGCGCCACCACTCCACGAAGCGCCGCATGGCAGCGTCGTGCCACACCATCGGCGCATCGAGAAGCAGAATTTTTCGCCCGGCGCGCCGCACCCTGACGCAAAATTCGTTATCCTCGGCGGCAATCACATCGGGCCTGAATCCGCCCACTGCCTGGAACACTTCCGGCCGCACCATGAAGATGCCGCCGCAGGCCTCGATCTCTCCTGGCTTCTGACGCCACTCCAGATCGAAGAGACGGTTGTACACTGAGGCCTCCGGATGAATTTCGCGCACATGGCCGCAGACCACCGCCACATCCGTGTGTGCGTCAAGGGCCGCGCGACCGCTATCCAGCCAGTTCTCAATCAGAGCGCAATCGCCATCGACAAATTGTAGGTAGCGCACGCCGGGATTAGACGCGATGGCAACCGAAAAACCTTCGTTGCGGGCCCGTGCCGCACTGAACGGCGAGTCGCTGGTAAGTTCGACAACCGCGCATCCCAGCGATCGAGCGAAATCGGCGCTGCCATCGGTCGATCCAGAATCCACATAAACCACCGTGCGCACGGCTGTTAAAGCGGCGCGCAGGCAGCCTTTCAGCCGCTCGCCTTCATTCCGCCCAATGGCGACAATTGCGAGGTTATGGCCGGGATCAGAGGTCATGAGCCTCAATTCTAATTTGCTTGCGGGTGGGCAGGTAGGCCGCGAAGGTGGTAGCCGCGGATGACCAGAGCGCGTACAACCCTCTCAATCGCAAAGGACTTCGCGCCTGTGAATGAGGAGCCGTGGCAATTTACATGGCTGTCATGTCCTGGCCTTTTGCCTCGCGGCCCAGCAGGGCGAGGCCGGCCAGCGCGAGCGCCACCACAATGACCGTGATGGCCAGGACCGCGGGATAATTGCCCCAGCGCTCTGCGGCCAGAGCCTGGGCCTTCCCGTTCCAGGAAGTGACCAGGCCGCCGAGCTGGTAGGCAAGCCCCGGCGCCGTCGCCCGTACTGGCGCAGGTGACAGCTCCGTTAGGTAGGCAGGCACCACTCCCCACGCCCCCTGCACCATGAACTGCATCAGCACAGCGCCCGTGCCGAGCACCAGAGCCGAGTGGCCGTATGCCCAAAACGGAATCACGGGAATCGAGAGCAGCGCGGCCGTCACGATGGCGCGCTTGCGGCCCCATTTTTCTGAGAGGGTTCCAAAAACAAAGCCGCCCACGATGGAGCCAATCCCGTACAGAATGCCGATCAACCCGACTGTCGAGGGCGCAAGCTTCACCGAGGTGGTAAGAAAGGTCGGATAGACGTCCTGGGTGCCATGCGAGAAGCTCATGAAGGCGGTCATCAGCAGGATCAGGAAAACGAAGGTGGGCAGAAACTCGCGGATCAATGCGGAAGTCGAAGGCCCGTCCGGATGCTCTCGATTCCCTTCCGCACTTTTCAGTTGCGCGCGCAACTGCGCGCCGGCATGCCAGGCGGGTGATTCTTCAACGCGCGCCTGCACATAGAACCCCAGAAGCGCCGGCAGCGAACCAAGGATGAAGAGTCCGCGCCAGCCGAATGCAGGAACATGCAGGCCGACGAGGGTGAAGCCGTTGAAGAAGACGGCGAAGGCACCGGCAGCCAGGATGGAGCCCATCGCGTAGCCTTCCTGCAGAATTCCGCTAAAGGTGCCGCGTCCTTCCTTGGGAAGAGTTTCAAAGACCAGAGCCGCGCCAACGCCCCATTCGCCACCCATGGCCAGTCCGAAAAGACCGCGCAGGATCAACAAGGCGCCCAGCGAGGGCGCAAAAGCGCAGGCAAGCTCGATAACGGAAAAGCTGAGGATATTGATCATGAGGACCGGGCGGCGTCCGTAACGATCGGCGAGCATCCCGAAGACGATTGCGCCCACGGGGCGAAATGCCTGGGTCAGGAATACGGCTCCCAGCACTTCAGAGGGCGCGGTATGAAACTCTTTGGCGATGGCCGGAACGCAGAAGATCAGGATGAAGAAATCAAGCGAATCCATGGTCCAGCCCAGGAATGCGGCCAGAAAAGTGTGGCGCTGCGCCCCACTCAGCCTGCGAAAGTTATGAACGACCGGCCGAAGATGTTCGCCCAGAGACAAAGACATAGGCCGGAGGATACCAGACGGGGTCGGCGAACATATGCGCCGCAGGTCCATCGACACTGCGATTCCAAGCCGAATCCGATAAACTCGATAGCAGTTTCAGACGACTACCAAACGTTTTGGCTTAACATTTGGAACAATGCAAGCCAGAGGTCCGTAACCCACGAGGGGATTTGTTGTTATGAAGTCGAAATTGTTGCTTGGGTTAGCGGCCTCTGCATGCCTTGTTCAATCAGTCTCTGCGCAAGTTGCCACGCAACCTGGTTCGGGAGCTGGAAGCGGAAACGCGGGCGAAGCATGTCCACGATTCGCCAACCGAGATTGGCCGGTGCATTTGACTATTCTGGCGCGTGTGACCTCGTTGATGGATCCGGCGCATTTGAAGCCGGGCAAGGAAGTGTTTGCCAAGGTGGTCTATCCGATCGCTTACGAGGTTTGCGCATTGGATGACGACGCGATTCTGTACGGTCACGTTACAGCCGCTTCTTCGTCGAAGAATCCCGATTCGTCAGAGCTGGGACTGGTATTCGATCACGCCGATTGCCGAGGGCACCTCAAGCAGGAGGTACACCTGCGGATGATCGGCCTGGTCGCGCCGCCCGAGCGCGGGACGATGTTGCACGACGTGTTGCCTTCAGAAGTGGCCGGGGGCGTTCAGGGATTGCCCTCGACAAGTGCAGACGGCATCGACGACAACCTGACTGCGTCGAGATTTCCGCCCACGATTCACCCTGGGCTTGTAGTTCGTATGCCCAAAGTGACACTCGAGCCCGAAGGTGCGCCAGGCTGCAGCGCCAAAATCAGCAGTGCCGAGCGTTCCGTTCAAGTGGTGCCGGGATCGGCGCTGATCTTCACTCTCCAAAGAACGGCCAGGCCCGGCCGTTGACGACGGCGGCTGTCGTACAGCTCTGAAATATTTGTTGCAACAAATACCGCGACCTCCCCATCCAATCCCCATACGATGAAGAGCGAGCGCCGTTCTTCCTGCGTTCCCTAACGGCAGAGGCCGGGCGAAGCACTCCCCGGACTGCGCCATTTCCGCGGCCATTTACGATTTTTGAAAGGAACATCGAGAATATGAAGCGTTTTGCAATGGTTTCAGGCATTCTTGCGCTGGCGGCTCCGCTGGCCCTGGCACAAACCTCCTCGTGGGTTTCCGACCCGGCACACAGCGAGGTCGACTTCTCCATCACTCACCTGGCGATCTCCAATGTCCACGGCCGTTTCGGTCACGTGAATGCGACGATCGTGTACAACGAAGCCGACATTACAAAGTCCACGGTCAACGCAACCATCGACGTCACGGGCATCAACACCGGCGAAGATAGACGCAATGAGGACCTCAAGAAGCCTGACTTTTTTGACACTGCCACTTACCCTACGGCCACATTCGTGAGCACCAGCGTGGCGAAGAGCGGCGACGAACTGACGATCAATGGCAACCTCACGTTGCATGGCGTGACAAAGCCCGTGGTTTTGAAGGCGGAAGGCCCGCGTGGCCCAGCTGCGGGCATGGACAAGAAACAGCACGCCGGCTTTTCGGCATCGACAACCATCAAGCGGACGGACTTCGGCATCGGATCGAAGTTTCCCGCGGCGATGGTCGGGGATGAAGTGAAGCTGAACATCGAACTCGACGTCGCCAAGCAGTGAGAGAGCCCGCGGTGACGCCTTGCCGGGTCACCGCGGATGTGATCCTGGTTACCGATCTCGATTTCTCGTGGAGTTAATGCACGTTGGGGGACTGTCGAACGGGATCGGAAGCCCCTCTATGGCGCTGGGCCGGCAAAGACTCTGGAGTGAACACATGGCCGGCCTGAAACTTGAAATCGTACAAGAGCCGCCCTTCTTCAGCGTGGAAGAGGAGGCGCTGTTGAACCTGATGCGCACCTCCGACTGTATGCATCGGGAGTTTCACCGTAATTCGCGCGAGTGGGGCGTGACCTCGACGCAGTACAACGTGCTGCGAATCCTGCGCGGCGCGCACCCGAATGGGCTGACTTGCTCGGCCATCGGCGAGCGCATGATTACCGCCGATCCCGACATTACGCGTCTTCTCGGACGCCTTAAGACGCTGAAGCTGGTTCGCCAGCACAGGGATCGGAACGACGGCCGCGTGGTGTGGACTACGATCTCCGACTCCGGTCTGGAACTACTTCGGAAGATGGACCCTGTGATTCAGAAACTGCCTGTTGAACTGCTCGGGCATCTGGACAGGACCGAGCTTGCCGAATTGATTCGGCTCCTGGAAAAGGCGCGCGCCGGCTCAAAGCAGCACGCCGGGACAGTAAGTTGCGATGGAAAGTCCTGCCAGGAAGAGGCACGTGGGCGATCCTAAAACAGGTGTTTCGCGTGCGCTTCGAGCCGATCCTGAACAAGCGGAATCTGTTCGAGATTCGGATCTTCTTGCTTTTCTCGAGTCATTCAGGCTGAGATTTTGCAGAAAAAAAAAGAAAAAAAAGGGTATCTCTGTAAAGAAATTCCCTCTTTTCAAGTAGTTAGAGCGGGTGGTCCGCTCTAAATTCTTGATTCCAGACGACTTCTTTGCAGAATCTAGACAACAAAGGACTTACAGCCCTGTTTCGGGGTGGATTCTCAATGGTTGAGCTGCTTTGGAGATCAATCTGGATCTATTGTGCACAAACGAGCCGAAATTGCATGCAAAGTGGCGCAAGAAAATTTGGGCGCTGGTGGTGGCACCAGGACACACCGATAACTGAATGGGCTTAGTGTCCCAGAAGTTTCTGCGCGACCGCTTCTTCGTCTGCATCCGATTGAATGATCTTGTTGTGGAGGCAGTAGAGCGCGAGCTCGAGGCGGTCTGAGACGCCGAGCTTGTCGTAGATTTTGCGCAGATAATTCTTGATGACCTGTTCCGTGGTTCCCAGCTGAAAGGCAATCTCTTTATTTCGCTTGCCCTGCGTAATGCAGGTGATGATGGCCATTTCTTTGGGAGAGAGACGCGGCGCACTGCGTGGGCTAACCAGCGCAGCGGCCTGGGAGCGATAGGCCTCAATGACCCAGTTCACGGATTGGTTGTCGATCCATGTTTCGCCGGCTGCAATCCTGCGCACGCAGCGCACAAGCAAGTCAGGGGAGATGGAACGGGAGATGATGCCACGGACACCGCGGCGGTAGAGCTCAACCGTGTGATTCTCGTCTGCCTGCACGGCCTGAACGATCAATTTCATGTCGGGGGCGGCGCGCAAGAGCTCGGGGATGACGTTGGTGGTACCGGCGAGCATGCTGCCCTCAAGGAGGACGACATCGGTCGGGTAGCGCTCGACGGCGAGGCGGAGGTTTTCAATTGAATCGGCCTGGGCGACCACACGCAGATCGTCTTCCAAAGCGAAGACTTTGCGGATGCCTACGCGGTAAATTGCCTGGGAATCGGCGATGATAATGCGCACAGTTCCGGGCTTAACCGCGGCATCAACCGACTCGTTCTCTGAAGATTCGTCCAAGAATTCCATAGAGATAGCTGCCAACCCTGCCCAAATCGCTACTGCTCCGCAAACTTGTATTCATCGATAGTCGCGGCAGCTAGATATTGCGTTTGGTTCAAAGAGCAGCGTACCACACGCCCGAGACAATGAACCAAAACATCATGGAGGGTTCCCAGGACCGGGCCTGGCATGCGCAGGGAAAAGTGGATGTCCATGCCGGCCGGCAACTCCCGGTCCAGCTCGAACAGTACACCGTTCGCGGAGACGTTGCGCGAGAGCGCCGTCACCTGCTCGTTCCCCGCCGAAAGCAAGACAGGGAGTGAAAGGGGGAACCGAACCGCGCAGCGAACCTCCTGGCGTGCGAGGCCGAGGCCGGAATGGTCTGTGTGGACAGGTGATTCCCGTTTCATGACTTTCATTTTGTCGCTTCCTTACCTCGATTGGGCTGAATGTCACTCTAAACCTACACCCCATCAAGAACATACGGCACGAAAGTTTTAGGGAAGGTAATGCCGCGCGAGGCTGCGCAGGGAAACTCGTTACAGCCAATGGTAAGCCCGGCGGGGACGTACTCCAATGTATATAGCTAAGAGTAAACAGGTTAGGAACGCCACATCCTACTGTGTTTTGGCGCGGGTTGCCTACGCAATGCCCCGTTCACTGACTAGATACCTTCGATTGCCTAGCGTGGGAAAAACGCTGCGGAGGCACCCACCCACTGCTGGTTTTTGTTGTGATCGACGCCCATCATCTTCCCGCGTCCGAGCCGCACGAGCGAGAGCGCAGGCGTCAGGGGGCCACCATCGGGCCAGAGATAAAGAATGCGAATCTCTGCCTGGGTGAGGCCATGAGGCGTTTCGATTGTGGGCTCGAAGCGCATGCGCTGCTGCAACAGGTAGTCGCCGCGGCTGGAAGCTGGAATCGCCTCCAATTGCGCTTGCTTCGGATCGAATTGAATGCCCTTTCCCGCGAAAGAGAAGAGCGGCTTCAAAAGAAGCTCGGTGTAGACGGTCTCCGGCCCGCTCTCTTCCGGCAGCGGCACGCCCGCATTGGCGAGCTTCGCGCGGCCGTTTCCTTCAAGGAAGTCATTCAGGAAGACAGCAGGCGGAACGACGTGGCCGTGGGATGGCAGATCAGCGAGGTGAGGAATGGAAAATTTCGAGATCAGGAAGTACCAGTCCGGGTGCCCAGCCCATTCCACGTCCCAGGCGCGGGTCAAGTCGAACGGGAGCTGGATCTGCCGCGAGATCAACTCATCGGCAATGGCCCTGTTATAGATGCGCCGAACCGGAACGAGCCCGCCCAGGCTGTTCCTGTAGTGGAGCTGATTGCCGACCGGTTCAAGGTTACGTATGTCGACGACGGCAATGCCGAGGCGGCGCGCGGTAACCAGGAAGTCGGGGAGGGTCTTCTGATTCTGGGGGTCGATCTCCGTCAGGACGACCTGCGCCGGGTCGTGGGTCCCTAGGATTGTCCTGGCCAGCAGGTCCCAATACGTTGTTTCGTCCAGCCCGCCCAAAAAACTGCCCAGGGACGCCGGCAGGTCGAACACCTCCCGATAGCTGGAGCTCAGCGCGTCCTGATATCCAAAGACCGACGGAAAGGCCTGGATTTCGACAAGACGGGGCGCAAGTTCGCCATTTTGCTCGCGGACCAGGGCGAAGTCGGCGGTGAGGAAGTTGGGATGGGCCGTTTCGCTGGCGACGTGGTATCCGTTCGGGATCGCCATGCGTGCGGCATCGAGGTAGGTGCGGTTGCCGATCAGGGTCTCTGCTAGCCGCGCTCCGCTCCGTGCCATCTGCTCCAGCATGGTGAGAGGCAGGAAGACCGGCGTTTCCGCAATTCGGAAGTCGACGCGCACGCCGCAACGCTCCTCGGTGATACGGAGGAGGGCGGCATAGCCCTCAGGCGTGAATTTCTCATTGAATTCCTGGCGCAGATCGGGAATCAACTGGTCGAGCTCCTCACAACCCATCGTACCCCGGAGCAATCGGGTCGGGACGGGCCAAATGCGGCCGTTTTGGATTCCTGAGGACCGATCGGTTCAAGTGTCCAGGAACGACACAGGCGCTGGTAATCAGAGCCGCTCAGGTCTCCGCACCAAGGTACTTCGTTTCACCAGGCGAGACTGGCCCCAGTCGGCACTTACGTTTTAGCCGTTCCCGGGGGCGGAAAATCGGACTAAATCGCCCAAAGCTGTGGATTTTGAGGATGATCCGTGCAAAACGGAGGCGTTACAAAAAAAAAGTTACTTTTGTCGTAGTACCGTGCAACTTATGGGGTACTATTGCTGTACCAAAGTTGTACCCGGAGAGTAACCCCTATGACTTCGATCAATCTTTCAATTCGCGCCTCGGTTCTCGCAGCCCTGTTTGGCGCTGCGGTCATTGTCAGCGCTTCACCTCTTCTGCCGCCTCCGCCCGCGGCCGGGCACAAGCTGGTAGCAAGTTCGCCGCTTTTGCCGCCTCCGCCCGCAGCCGGGCACAAGCTGGTAGCAAGTTCGCCGCTTTTGCCGCCTCCGCCTGCAGCCGGACACAAGCTGTTAGCCAGTTCTCCGCTTTTGCCGCCTCCTCCGGCAGCTGGGCACAAGCTGGTAGCAAGCTAATCGTTTGACCGAATTGTCTAGAGGTTCGACGCCAATGTCGAACCTCTAGATAATTGTTTACAACTGCAAGAGCGCTTTTTGCCTCCCGGTTGTATTCCTTCGGGCAGTCACGAGGCCTTCGTCGCTGATACACTCAGCTCACTCCTTTCACGCGGAGAACAGACGGGAGGTTGATGGTGACTTCCGGGACCCTCTTATTAATTGCCGGCATGGTGATGGAGGCGATTACGATCATCGTAGTCGCCTCTCGCCAAGGCTTCCGCAGGTTCCCCGTCTTTACTCTTTATCTTGTTTGGAGCCTGATCATTGATGCAGGCGGATATTACCTTAGCGTGCACAACTTCGATCTATACGGGCGACTTTATCCCTACGAGTTGGCGGTCGATTCTCTCTTCCAATTTGGAGTGCTGTTCGAACTGTCGAGGTCGGTGCTTCGACCGGTCCGGAGCTATCTGCCGAAGTGGTTTCCCATCCTGCTCGGGCTAGTCATCCTGGCGGTCTGTGCGGCCATCTGGCCGCTGGCGCGCGCCACTGGCGTACAGAACCTTTCAGGAGAATCGCATCTCCTCCTTCATCTGCAGCAGTCCTTTTCGATTCTACGTATCCTCTTCTTTCTACTTTTGGCTGGTTGCAGCCAGCTTCTGTCGCTCGACTGGCGGGACCGCGAATTGCAAGTTGCAACGGGACTGGGCATCTATTCAATGGTGAGCGTGGCTGTTTCCATTCTTCATGCGCGTCCTGATCTTCGGTCGTCGTACGACCTGATGTACGAATTCGAGGCCGGTAGCTTTATCTGTGCCCTTCTTTATTGGAGTGTCAGCTTTGTCCAGCGAGAGGCGGAGCGGCGGGAGTTTACGCCGCAAATGCAGAGCCTGGTGCTGGCAATGGCTGGGACTGCCCGATCGACGCGTGTGGCGTTGACGGAGTCGCGAGATTCAGAGAAGCGCAATGACAGGCGGCGTTAATTCTGCTGCGGCCGAGGGTGCATCAGGCTCCGAATGAGCTTTCCACTCCTGAGACTGCCTTAAGGCCGGCAATCGGGTGAATCCTGCCTGGACTCCGTTACCGGCAATTCTTACCTGGTGGTCTTACTTTCGTAACTTACGCCTCCCAAATTCGACCTTACCGGTCAAATTTGCACGCTTTTGGCAGGCTTTTGGGCGGATTTTGCCCTGGATTTCTACAACTTTGGTGGTAAAGTGCGTATTTTTTTCCCTACAGAGGAATATTTTCTGTTACTTCTAGTTGAACGGCAAAGAACCAGCCGGGTTTGCCTGTACCAAATGCAGTTACTGAAAGACGGGCCTGAGGAACACCAATGATTGTGACCACGCTCGAAATCGTCGCGCTTGTTTGCCTCGGATTCTACCTGTATCGCTGGCGCAGCGCGGTGAGCCGCCGCAATGCTCAATCCTGGAACTCCCTAATGGCGCGGTTGCGCCCCGACTGGAGCGCCCGTGATCTGAGCGAGCAGTTCCTCTGGAAAGAGGGACTTAACGCCACCCCCGAAGACGCATGGCACCGGATGGACGGTCCCAAGGGCCTTTGGGCTATGTATCAGAACGCGCAGATCATGACCGAAATGGCGGAATTCGCAGCCAAGAACGCGCAAAATGTCGATCGTCTTCTGATCGAAACGCTGCGTAGCGATGCCATGCAAATTCGTGTATGCGTGTTAATGGCGCTTACGCAGTACGGGTTCTCGCGAGCCAGTGAAGGTGTCCGCATCAACGCGTTCCGAGCCGCCACCATGTACACCGGTATGGCTGCCCGCATGACGCAATTGCTGCAGGAGATCGCTCCGGTGATGGTGCCCGACTTCGTCGCCGCAATGTAAGCCGGCAAAATTCAGCCCAAAACAAACCCCCGGCCTCGGCTGGGGGTTTTTATTGCCGATGGGGCGGAATCTGCTTCAGGCGCCGTTGTCGGCGAGAGACTGCTGAATGCGCTGGAATTCCGGCTCAGTGAGTCGGAATTCGAGAGCGGGTGCGAGCCCGTCGACCTGCGCAGCGCTGCGGCCACCTACGATGGCCGCTGTAATGGCTGGGTTGTGAAGCGTCCAGGCTACCGCGACCACTCCCGCGCTCACTCCATGTTCCGATCCGATCGCGCGCAGCAGTTCCACGAGGCGGAGATTGCGGGTCAACTTTGGCTCGTTGAACTCAGCCGCTTTGCGACGCCAGTCGTCTGCGGGAAATGCCGCCACGCGCTCGGCCGTCATGGCGCCGGTAAGGAGGCCCGAAACCATGGGCGAGTAGTTGATGACGCCGATGTTATTGGCCTGGCAAAACGGCAGGACTTCGGCTTCAATCGCGCGGCGCAGCATGGAGTAAGGCGGCTGCAGGCTGGTGATGGGCGCAATGGCCTGCGCGCGCTTCATCTGGTCCACAGAAAAGTTGGAGACGCCGATCCAGCGAATCTTGCCCTGCTGCTTGAAACGAGCCAGGGTCTCCCAGCCTTCTTCGATCTCTTCTTCGGGATTGGGCCAGTGGATCTGGTAAAGATCGATGACCTCGACGCCCAGACGCCGGAGTGAGCTGTCGAGTTCCTGGGTGAGGCTTTTGGCCGTCAGCGACCGATAGATAGAGCGGTTCGCTTTCCAGCGCATGGAGCACTTGGTGAAGACGAGGGGGCGCGGGCCCGACCAGGATTTGACGGCGCGCGCAACGACTTCTTCGGAATGGCCGAGGCCGTAGATCGCGGCGGTGTCGATCCAGTTGATTCCGAGGTCGAGAGCGCGATGAATGGCGGCGATGGATTCGTTGTCGTCCTGGGGTCCCCAGGCAAACTCCCAGTTCCCTCCCCCGATGGCCCAGGCACCGAAGCCGATCGAAGTGAGCTGGAGGTCGGAATTGCCAAGCGTGCGAAGATTCTTTTCACTCATAGATGCCTTTTCGATGATGGAGTCAGAACGATAGGCGCAAGATTCGCGAAGTCTCGCGGGCTGGCGGCCGAAATTTCACACGATGGTTGCAAGAATCGCGTTCAGGCCGCGATGAGGAAGCGGCCATCGCGCATGATCTGCTCTTCGCCGTCTGTGGATTCGAGCCAGATATTGAAGCCCAGGCCGACGACATCGATATGGGTTCCTGACCGCCAAGGCGCGCCGGTGTGCTCGCCATAGGGGTTGCCAAAGGCGATGTGGATGCCGGGAAACTTCTCGTCCTGGAGAATGTTGCCGATGACGCGCTCCACGCCGAGGTTGGTGCCGATAGCAAACTCGCCGACGCGGTCGGAGTTTTCGTCGGTGTGGGTGTAGGCCCAGAAATCTTCTTCGAGCTTTTTGTTTTCGCTGGAACAACTCACGATGCGGTTGCCGGCAATCTCGATGGTGAGGGGTGTGGCGGCAAGCAGGCCGTAGCGCGCGCAAAGCCAATCCCCCACCACGCCGTCGACGACAAAGGTTCCATTCACTTCGCCGGGCGAGGTAAAACACTCGCCGCCGGGTAAATTGCCCCACTTTTCGGGGCTGATGATGCCGGAGGTCTTGAACCACTTGTAGCCGGGATTCATCTCGGCGGTGATATCGGTTCCGGCGGCGGTGGTGGCCCGGATGCGGGTTGCGCGGCGAACGCGATCGAGCACCTTCTGACTGAGGCGGTCGACCAGGTTGAAATCGGCGCGCATGCCTTGGCACATAATTTCCGGCGAGATGTTGACCATGTGGGCATGGCGCATGTGACGCCGGTTCACGACGTCGGTCATCTGCATACGCGAGTGCAGTTCGTTGGGCTGCACCTGGACGGCGAAGATGGATACCTGCGAAGTTTCCATATCGGCGAGGACGGCTGCGGGCATGTCTGCGAGCGGGCGCGGGGCCAGGTCTTCGAGAACGAAAACATTCCAAGGGCAGCCGCGTTCAGCCAGCTGGGCCCCCAGCGCAGCCGCAATCGGTTCCGTGGCACGGTCGGTAATCAGCGTTACCTTCTCCTCCGTGCCGATGCGCAGGCAGGTGGAAACGGCGGAGAGTGCTCCCGGCTTGAACTCCGCTGGGTAGTCGATGGAAAGCAGGCGTTGGGCGGTCTCAGTCATGCGTGGGATTTCGTGTCCTCGCTGAAGATGATGATGGGCACACCGTCCCATGTTTCAAGGGTACCCTATCGATTCACGGGATTGAAATGAGGAAAAGCGCGTAGATTCGCGTTCATTCCGGATCGGAATCGGCCGAGGTCGTCGGTTGTTTTTTGCAAGTGTCTGGAATTATGCCGTTGTATGGTGGTCCGACCACGCTTCCCGAAGCATGGCAGCGGCTTGCTGCGCTGGGACGTGCCGCGCGGAATTGGTCTGGTTGCGCAAGATCACCCACGCAGCAAAGCCGGCCGCAATGCCGCCGATGTAAAAAGCTATACGAGCCATGAATCCCCCTTTTATTGCAGCATTTAGGATGCGCAGCGAACGAAGAGGGATGCCGGGAATGGAATGAGCCATGCGCTCAGGCTTCTGCCGGCCCTGGAAGCGCCAACCGTTGGCTCGACAAGATAGCTAGAAAAAGGAGTAGTTCTGGAGTTGGCGACCAACCGCCCGAAACGCTGAAACGGGCATCGATGCCGAATCGATGAGCGGTTTGGCCTGTAGTCACCAGCCGAGACTCCTAGCGCTGGGCGTGAGTAAACACAAGCCGAAAATCCCGTCCTAAATTCTTCAAACACCCAGCCCTTATCGGTCAAATGAGGATTCAGCCTCCCATGCTGCTACTGCTGGTGAATTGCGGCGGAACAGTGAGCCGCTCGATAACGATCATCGGCGCTGTGCACCTGGGGTGTTGCCTTGCAACGGGGAGAGGCTGGCCCCCTCTGCCAGGCGAGTCGATGACAGCAGACAACCCTTTCCCTCGGATGGGGTTGAATCCAATTCTCCGAGCTATCAAGTCGGGTACGTGCCCAGCAAATTGTGGACGCAGCTGACCGCCAGAGCCCCGTCGCCGATTGCGAAAGCCACCCGCTTGGTGGTACCGCTGCGGCAATCGCCACTGGCAAAGACTCCCGGCAAGCTCGTTTCGAGTGCCTCGGGTAGCCGCCGTTCCTTCCAACGTTCTAACTTTGCAACTGCCGAACCCGTCAAAGCAAAACCTTTGTCATCGCGAGCCACCTCGGCCGGCAGGAAATCCGTTCTCGGCCTGGCGCCGATGAAGATAAAAACACCCGTCGTCTCCTCGCGGGCAACGTTTCCAACGTCGTCCCGCAAG
>Ga0182030_10001526_pt1 | contig 47801 bp, 36 predicted proteins | sample 812S3MmetaG_FD_121299 | JGI IMG/M metagenome (GOLD analysis project Ga0182030, IMG submission 121299) | Permafrost microbial communities from Stordalen Mire, Sweden - 812S3M metaG (Illumina Assembly) | ecosystem: Environmental > Terrestrial > Soil > Wetlands > Permafrost | place: Sweden... | reverse complement strand
CCGCGACTGCGAGGATCGGCAAGCGTCCTTTGTGGCGCGCATTGGATAACGAGCTGAGTTGAAGCGACTGTTCCTGCATTTCCGTTTGGCTCCCTTTACAACATTCGTTGTTGAGCCAAGAAAATTTCAGGATACGCACCTGGCTTGCGGCAAGTCTAGCATGGCCCGTGATGGGCACCAGCGGTTTTCGCCCTTCGATTCAGGCGATAAATACTGGCCGGGAGTACCAGGCGAGCGAAGATGGCGAGGGCTGCTATGCGATTGTACTTTCGATCACCAGATATCGTTCACTTTGAAGCCTTCGGGGAAGGGATCTTCCGGATCTAAGACGTATTGCGCGAAACCGGTGATCCAGGCCTGGCCGGATAACGTCGGAATGACGGCGCGGTATGGGCCGATTTGCGTTTCTTCAATCAGGCGGCCGGTGAAGGTGGTGCCCAGAATTCCTTCGTGGACGAAATCCTGGTGGAGCGGGAGCTTGCCTTTGGCATGAAGCACGGCCATCTTGGCGCAGGTGCCCGTGCCGCAGGGGGAACGGTCCAGGACGCCGGCCCGGGCGCCTGTATCAACCACTACGGCATTCTTGCGATGGACGCCGGGGCGCGAAGGCTCGCCGGAGATCTGGGAAATGGAAACGCCGTGGATGGCGGGATTTTCGGGGTGCGCGACGGGGAGTTGTTGGCGCGCGGCGGCGCGGATGGCTTCGGCGGTGCGGGCGATATCGCGGGCTTCATCGGGAGTAAGGCGGAAACCGAGAGTGGCGGCGTCTGCGATGACGTAGAACATACCGCCATAGGCAACGTCAACGGTGAGCGTGCCAAGTCCGGGAACTTCTAAAGGCGCATCGAGGTATGCGGCGAAGGACGGGACATTGCGGAACGTGACGCGGCGGACTTTACCGTTGACGACTTCAGCTTCGACGCCGACGAGGCCGGCGGGCGTATCGAGCTTGAGGCGGGTGATGGGCTCGACGGCGGGGACCATGCCGGTTTCGATCAACACGGTGACCACGCAGATGGTGTTGGTGCCGGACATGGGAGGGTATTCCACCTGCTCCATGATGACGAAACCGGCGTCGGCTTCCGGATTTGTGGGCGGAAGGATCACGTTACAATTCGCGGCGGGATATCCCCGGGGTTCGCGCAGCATGAGGAGGCGGATGTGGTCGGCCTGGGTGGAGAGGTAAGTCATCTTCTCAAACATGGTGCGGCCGGGGACGTCGAGGACGCCGCCGGTGATGACGCGGCCGGGCTCGCCGCAGGCGTGAGCGTCCACGGCGGTGATGAGAGAGGAGAAGCGGGACGGAATGGGTGGCATGGGGTGGGGGTCAGGAGTCACAGGCCGGCTCGGCGGTGGATTGAATAGGGCGTGACATGTTTTTGCTTCCGGGGTAGTGAGAGGAGGATTCACAACCGCGCCGGCTGGAAAGCCGGCGGCAGCCAGGATTGGCTGCCCCACTAAGCAGCGGAGCGGCAGGCATGGGTGCCTGCGCCACGGCGACTGCCTCCCTCACTTCTTATCAATCTCCGCGAGCAGTTCCTTCGCGGCGGCGTCGAGTTGGGAGTCTTTGCCGGCGTAGGATTCGCCGATGGGGCGCGTGACGGCGATGTCGACGGGGCGCGGATTGTTTTCCATGTTTTTGCCATCGGCGCCTTTGATCTGGGTTTCGGGCATGCGCATGATGGTGCCGTCGATCAGGTTGACGGAGCCGGTGTAGATGATCCAGCCGGCGGTGGGTTCACCGACCACCTTGCCCAGCTTAAGGGTGCGGTAGCCTTCGGTGAAATCTTCGGCGTCGGAGAGCGAGTGTTGGTTGGTCACCAGGATGGTGGGCAGTTCCAGCGAGCGCTGGCCCAGAGCGGTGCGGGCGGATTCGGCTGGCCCGCCGCGATCGGTCATGGTGAGGTACGGACGGCGGGTCAGCACATCGAGAGCATAGGCGTTGACGAAGCCGCCGTTATTGTTGCGGATATCGATGACGACGCCCTGGCGCGCGCGGTTGAGCGAATCGAGATCGGCGTAAAGCTGAGTGAGCGCGCCTTCCGACATATCCTTGATGTGAACGTAGCCCAGGCGGCCGTTGCTGATTTTGGCCACATAGGCCCGGTTGTCTTCCACCCACTTGCGGTAGATCTGATCGGCGAGCGAAGCGACCGGCTGCACGGTAACGGAGCGGCCGGAAATATCGAGCACCACGCGCTTGCCGGCCTTGTGTTCGAGCAATTCGTCGAGGTTGACGTGAGGGCCAATGGCGGCGCCGTCGACGGAGCGGAGTTCGTCGCCGGGCTGGATTTTGGCGAGTTCGGCGGGGGAGTGCGGCAGCACTTCCGTAACTTTGAGCTTGCCGGAGGTTTCGTAAGTGGCGCGATCGAAGCTGAGGCCGAGCTGGCCGACGCCGGGACCGCGTCCTCCACCGCCGGCGGCTGCACTGGCGGGCGGAGCGGTGATGCCGGAGTGCGAGGAGTTCAGTTCACCGATCATCAGGCGGAGGATGGCGCGCATTTCATCGGGTGTGCGGGCGCCTTCGATGAGGGGCTGGTAGGTTTTTCGCACGGCGTTCCAATCGGCGCCGTTGTATTTGGGATCGGCATAGCGATCGCGCTGGGCGGCCCAGGCTTCTTCGAAGACGGCGATTTTTTCGGTATTGAAATCGACATCCATTTCGGCATCGATGGCGATGGAGCGGGACTGGCGGCTATCGACGCCGATGGCGGTGACGTGGCCGGCTTCGAGGAAGAAGACATCGCGGGAATCGGCGGAGAATTGGGCGCGGCTTCGCTGGCCGGGGGTGGTGGTGAGAGCGCGCGCGGGGCCACCAGCACCGCCGCGTCCACCGCCGGCGGGAGCAGCGGCTCCGCGTCCACCGCGGCCGGCTTCGTCGTCGAGCGGATAGAGATAGAGGTTGGCCTGACCGCCGGCGCTGCCGGAATAGAGCAGCCACTTGCCGTCGGGGCTGATGACCGGGTTGTTGACCTGCATGCCGGCAGTGTTGATGGTGGTGAGGCGCTCGCGGATATGGTCAAACTCGAATTCCACTTTGACGGGCGGCTTGGGTTCGGCGGCGGCTGGAGTTGTGCCGCCGCGCGCGCCGCGACCTGCGGCAGCGCCGGCGGGCTCGCCATCGGCAGTGGTGGGCGATGCGCCGCGGCCGCGAGCGGCGGGCGTTTCGGGCTTGAACAGATCGTCAAAGCGGTCCTCGGAAAACTTGGGCTGTTTGGGGACCAGGTCAACGCGCATCAGCTGCGGGATTTCGGTGCGCTGGCTGGTTTCGAAGACGAGGAACTGGCCGTCGGGGCTCCATTGCAGCGAACCGATGTTGGAGTTAGGCACGAAGCTGACCTGGCGGGCGGCACCGCCGGCGGCGGCCGCCACGTAGATGTTGCGCAGGCCGCGATCGCCGGCATCGACGTAGGCGACCCACTTGTTGTCAGGAGCCCAGACATAGTTGCCCAGGAAACCGGAAACCACCAGGTGCTCCTGTTTGGAATCGAGATCGATGACGTGGAGTTCCTTGCGGTTGCGGATGAAGGCGAGGGACTTGCCGTCGGGCGAGAATTTGACCGCTTCATCGGGCTGCGCGTCCTTAGTCAACTGCGTTTCGGTGTGGTGGATGAAATCGTAGAGGAAGACGTGAGTGATGGCGTCGCGCTCGCCGAGGTAAGCGATGCGAGTGGAATCGGGCGCCCAGGTGACGTTGGTCTCCGGGCCGGGCGTTGCGGTGACGCGGAAGGCATTGCCGCCATCGCGGGCGGACGCGGCGAAGATTTCGCCGTGCGCGGTGAGCGCGACCTTGCGGCCGTCCTGGGAGATGGCGAGATCGTTGAAGGTGCTGAGCGAAAGGTGGGAGATTTCGGGAGTGGCGACGGAGCCGACCAGGTTGATGGGGACGGGATAAGCTTCGCCGGTTTTGGTATCGAGCTGCCAGACTTTGAAATCGCGTTCGAAGACCACGGACTTGCCGTCATAAGAGATGGTGGGCCAGATGACGCGGCCTTCGGTGAATTTGGTGACCTGGCGCGGCTTGCCGCCGGGGGTGACGGTCCAGATATTCTGGGCGCCGGAACGATCGGACATGAAGTAGATCTGATGTCCGTCGGGCATCCACATGGGCCAGACGTTGCGGCCGTTGAGATCGACCACTTTTTCGTACGAGGGGGGCGAGCCTTCCTTGCGCAGCCAGATTTCGGATTCGTCCAGATGGCTGTGGCCGTTGCGCCACCATTGGGAATCGCCATTGCCGCGGGCGGCAAAGGCGAGGGTGGAACCATCGGGCGCGGGGGCGGCTTGAAACTCATTGGTGAAGCGGTCGGCGGAGACGGGCATGGGCGTGCCGCCTTCGGAGCTGACGCGGTAGACGTCGTTCTTGTTGCCGACGTCGTTGGTGCCGTTGGAGAAGTAGATCCACTTGCCATCGCGCGACCAGGAATCGAGTTGATCGAGGCGGTCGTCGAAGGTGAGGCGCTTGAGGTCGCCGGTGGAGAAGGTGAGGATGTAGATATCGCCGCCGCCGGTGCGAGTGGAGACAAAGGCCAGGCGGGCGCCATCGGGCGAATAGAGCGGGCGCGATTCCTCGGCGGGATGGGAGATGAGCAGGTGGGCTTCGCCGCCCTTGGAAGGCGCGATCCAGATATCGCCGCCAGAGACGAAGGCGATTTCGGGCCGGGTGGGGCAGAGCGCGGGCTCGCCGAGATACGGAACGCCGGAGGAGAACGCCGCCGCGGAAAGGGAGAACAGAAGCAGGAGAGTACGCATACTGGCGGTCATTATATCGAGGATACGGCGGGGTCTGTGGGGCGGCCGGAACGGCGGGCTGTGCGGGCCGGCTAGGAGGGCGCACGCTGGGCGTCGCTTGCTTACGCGCGCGGCTCGGATTCGGGAGCGTGCGGCGGGCAGGAGCAACTGGCTAACGACCAGCGCCGGCTGGAAAGCCGGCGGCAGCCAGGATTGGCTGCCACACAGAACAGAGCGACCGAGCTTCGTCCGGTTCGACGGGCCAGGAGGCCGGTCCCACTGGCTGGCCCTATTTTCTGGCGGTCTGAGATGTGGGGATAGTCTTCTTTTCCAGATCGTCCAATTGCTGGCGGACGGCCGGGGCTTCGGGGGAGTGGGGAGCGGCTACCAGGAAATCACGCAGGGCGTCGGCGGCTTCGGAGTATTGCTGGCGGCCTAATAAGATGACGCCGAGCAGGCGCGAATTTTCGGGATACATCCGGCGGGTGTCCAGGCGCTGAGCGGCGCGCGCGCTTTTCTCGGCGGTGTCCAGCCTCTGCAGGTTATAGTTGGCGACGGCGTTCAGGAAGAAAGCCTGCGGGTAGTCGAAAGAGTTCAATTTCAGGGCCTGGTAGGTGTAATCGGCGAGCTGGCTCCAGTTCCTGGCGTGCAGGGAAATGAGCGCGAGCTCGAGATAAGGGCCGACGGCCTGAGGGTCGGACTCCTTAGCGGTAAGGAACGAGCGGCGGGCGTCGTCGACCCGACTATCGGCGGCTTGCAGCTTGCCGAGTTCGAACCAGGCGGAGGAGAACCTGGGATAGAGGTCGACGGCGGATTGAAAACTGATCCGGGCTTCTTCCGTCTTGCCCTTCTTCAGGAAGCTCATGCCCTTGTCATAAGCTTTGCCGGCCGGTTTGGGGACGTTCAGCGCGGCTGCACTAATGGTGGAAGCGGCCTCACCGGCGCCAAGACGGTGCAAGAGAATGATGCCGACATCCGGGTTGTCGAGGGGCTTGTGATCGATCAGGCTGACACTTTGGGAGTGGTAGCCGGACAAGCGGGCACGCAACTCGCAGTTCATCAGAGCGGCGTCGAGGCCCAATGGATTGTGGCTGGAGGAACCCAAGCCGGAACTGGAGCCGAGACCAGAGTTGCTTCCCGGGCCGGACAGGGTGGAACCGCGCCCACCGGCGCCGCCGGATTCGCTGGCATCCTGGAACTGACTATTGCTGGAACCTAATTGAAGAACGAAGTAGCCGTGAGAATCGGTATAGCCTTCGGCGCGAGGATTGCCGTTACAGACGCGCTCAATGGTGACTGGGCCGCTGGGAGCGGCGCCGTCTTCGAGCATGACGCGGCCGCTTACCATGATGGGCGGAGGTGTGGCCGCGTTGGAGGTTGTACTGGTGGAATTGGAGGTGGGGACATTGCCGGTGGCCGGCGGAATATTGGCTGAGGCGCCCGAGCCGGTGGATCCGGCGCCGGTGGATCCGCCTCTGGATTGCGAGAAGGCCGGCTGTGACAGCGCGAAGACAGCTGCCGCCAATGCGATGACCGGCACGCAAATTCGAGGAGACATACTACCCTCCGACTTGGCTCAATTATGGCACAGGAACGGCGCGTGAGATGTAAAACAAAAGACAACGCCGCGGCGCTATCGAAGCGCGAACAAGGGTTTATTTTCCCATGGTGCGGGCGGCGTCCTGGAGCTGCCGCAATTGACGCCGGATGGCGGCTATATCGGGGGCGTCCGGCGCTAGTTTGAGGTAGTCGGAGAGCTCCTGGACGGCGGCGGTCAACTCCTTCTTCTGGACCAGAATGCCGGCGAGATACTGGTGGGTCTTGGGATAGTGGTTGGTGGTATCGAGCTTCTGGGTGGCGCGAAAACTGGTTTCGGCGGCGTCCATTTCCTTAAGGCCATAATGCGCGAGGCCGTTGAGGTAAAAGAGATCGGGATAATCGAAGGGGTCGAGCTTCAGGGCCTGCCCACTAATGGTGGCAAGTTCCTGCCAGTTCTTGGCTTTGAAGGCGAGTTGGGAGAGCTGTAAATACGGGTTGAGGAACTTTGGTTCCGAGGCGACGGCAGTGGTGAAGGATTTGTGGGCGGCGTCGGTTTGAAACTGGCCGGCCTGCAGCTTGCCGAGTTCGAACCAGGCGGCGGCGAAGGCGGGATAAAGCTCGGTGGCTTTGGCGAAGGCTTTGGAGGCGTCGTCTCCCTTACCTTTCTTCAGAGCGTCCATGCCCTTGTCGTATTCGCGTGCGGCGTTCTTGGGAGCGCCGGCGGTGTTGGCGCTGATGACGCGGCCTTCGACATCGCCCATTTTGTGCAGGATGATGGTGCCGATATCGGTATTGCCATCGGCGCGGTAAGTGGCGAGGCTGACAACGTCGGAGCGGTAGCCGGGGAGATTCGCGCGCAGTTCGCACTCGCGATACGGGCTATTGAGATTGGCTCCGGGGTCGCTGGAGACGATCACGGCGTTGGGGTTGAGGATAGCCGCACCGGTATCGGCGGCGGAGGTTACCATGTCGTCGTGACCCATCTCAAAGCCGAAGGCGCCACGGGCGTCCGTGTGACCCTCGGTGTGGGAATTGCCGCGGCAGAGGCGTTCGATCACCACGGAATCGGGCGGCGGCGTGCCGTCATCCACTACTACTTTGCCGCTAATGAACTGGGGTGTCGGCTGGAAGCCGGCGGGCAGGTTGGAACCCGGTGTTTTCTGGCTGAAGGCTGGCTGCAGCAATACGGCTGCGGCGGCGGCCAGGAAGACATACGATTTCAGGTGCATGAGAAACCCTCTTCGATGGGACGTATCACTTTGCCGCGACCAGAGAACACGCCTGGTCGGAAACCATGTAGACAAGTATAATGCCGGAGGCTTGGGATGGGATCAAGTATGACATGCGGCGCAGACTACCTGAGCTTGGTAGAATACCCGGAAGATGCCGATTCCCAAGTTTACGACCCTGATGGTTTTCCCTTTGCTGCTGATGCTGGCGGGCTGCGATGCGACGCCGACCGCTACGGTGAAAGAGGCTCCGAAGCCGGTTGAAGCGGTAACCGGACAGAGCGCGCTGTACAAGATGTACCAGGTAGCCCACTCGGGTTGGGCGCCGGACGCGCAGGTGCTGAGCTGCATCAGCGTGCACCTGGCCGAAGTACCGCAGGTTGCGGGCAAAGCCGGCGCGTGGCAGGCTACGTTCACGTCGGACAGCCTGGGAAAGAAGCGGTCTTACTCGTACGCGGTTGTGGAAACAGAGGGACTGCATAAGGACGTATTCGCGGGGCAGGAAGAAAGCTGGTCGGGAAAACAGGGACAGGAGAGCAGCTTCCTGATTCAAGCGGCATCGGTGGATACGGACAAGGCGTACAAGACGGCGCTGGAGCAGGCCGGGGATTACGACAAGAAGAACCCCGGCATGAACATCTCATTCCTGCTGGAGAAGACGCCTAAGTTTCCGGATCCGGCGTGGCGCGTGGTGTGGGGCGAATCGGTAGGAACGTCCAATTTCTCGGTGTATGTGGATGCGTCGACGGGGGCATTCCTGGAGAAGATGCGCTAGGATTTGGGGCAAGAGGAGGACTTTCAACGCGGAGGCGCCGAGACGCGGAGAAGAAAAAGAGAGAGCAGCGGGTTTCTGTGCGTGGTGAGAGGCGGTACTGACAACCGCGCCGGCGGGAAAGTCGTCGCGTCCTGCAAGGAAACATATGGAGTGTAATACAAGAAAAAGGGCAGACGGCCGGGATGCGGCAGGTCTGCCCTTTTTCTGAATCTGATTCGGGTCCCGCGGGACCCGAAAGCGAGATCCGGACTTAGAACACGATGCGGGCGCCAATCTGCAGGGTACGGAAACGATTCGCAGTGGCGGTGATGGTGCCGAACGCGGAGTTCGAGGCGGTGGTGGAAGGCGCCGCGAAAACCGGGTGGTTGAGGACGTTGTAGGCTTCCAGACGAAGCTGCACGGAGACGCTCTCGTGAATTGCGAAACGCTTGGAGAGCGACGGATCGAACTGGTTGATGCCGTCGGCCCGAGCGTTGCTGAACATGGTGGAGAACGTGCGCAGGTGGAACTGGAAGGCGTCGGCGGCCTTGGCGTCGAAGACTGTAGTATCGAAGGCAGGGACGCCGATGGCGCGATTATTCACGTTGAGCGGGCCGCCGAAGTAGACGTAGTCGCCGGGGCTCGAGGAGCTGCCATTGACCCACATGATGGGCGCGCCGGTCTGGAAGGTGTAGACGGTGTTGAGGAGCCAGCCGCCCAGCAGGGAATTCACGACGTTGTTCTGGAGATTGACCGCCTGACCTTTGCCTATGGGCAGCAGGTAGCTGGCGGCCACTACGTAGCGCTGCGAGTGGTCCTGCGGCGAAGTGCGGTATTCCGGAATCGGATCGGAGGCATTGAGCCAGCTCACACGCTCCATCAGCCGCGAGTAGACGTAATTGAACACGAAGTTCAATCCGTGAGAAAGGCGCTTTTCCAAGCGTGCGTTGAGGCTCTGGAAATTGGAACTGCCGACGTTCAGATTGTCTTCGAGGATTCCGCCGCCGCCGTTCCAGCCGCTCGAGCTGTCGCCGACGGGGAATTCCGGGTACTTGGCCAGAAGCTGCACGGCCGTGGTGCTGGCCGTATTCTGGGAAGTTGCCAGACCGGAGAACGGGTTGGTGGCTGTCGCGGTGAGGTAATTCTGGTTGACGTCGCGGGTGCCCAGGGTGCTGAGCAACTGGCGTGGGATTCCGTTGAGCTGGGTGAAATTGATGGGCAGGTGGATGGTGTGGCTGCCGATATAGTCCACTTCCAGCATCAGGTTTTGAGCGAGGCTTTCCTGGATGCCGAAATTCCAGCGTGTGGAATAGGGGCTCTTGACGTTGGGATTGAGGAACGAGACGTTCTGCCCGGCGAAGGTGAGCAGGCCGAGCGAACTGCCGGTGGCCTGCAGGAAGCCGGTGGGGAAGGGATTGGCCAGCGAACTGGTAGCCAGCGGCGTCTGGAAGTTATTGCTGGTGGCCGTGAGTGTGGTGGACTGGCTGAAGCCTTCCTGGTTGGTGATCGGATTGGTGGAAGGCTTGTCGTCCACACCAAAGGAGAGGATGGTGACGGGCGCGACGAAGATGCCGAAGCCGCCGCGGACCACGGTCTTTCCATGGAAGGCGTCGGGCGTCCAGGCCAGGCCGACGCGTGGGCTAAATACGTGCGTCTGGTTGTGGTAAACGGCGGTTTGTCCGGCGGAGGGGAAGGTGAGGCCGCCCAGAACGTTAAACGAGGTGGCTGGCAACTGGGAGATGGGCGCTTTGGCATAAGCCGCGGTGGCGGCAGCCGAGAGCGGGTTGGCGTCGGTGGTATCGAAGCCATCGACGGTACGTCCGTATTTCTCGTTATAGGAGAAGTCGTGTTCGTAACGGAGTCCCAGGTCAATAGTGAGGTTGTGCTTGACGCGCCAATCGTCCTGAATAAAGCCGGCGGCGTAGTAGGAATACCACGAGGCGTAGGTATTGAGGTCGTAGCTGCCGCTGGTGGGGAGCCCCATCAGGAATTCGGCGATATCCTGGCCGGTGGTCACGGTGGAGGAAGCGCTGGAGGAAGCCTTGTCCCAGCTATTGGCGGAGAATGACATCGCTCCGGTGGAGTTGCCGGCGGTAAAGGTATTGAGGCGGTACTGGCGGACGTCGGCGCCGGCCTTGAGGGTGTGGTCGCCCTTGATTTTCATCCAGGAACCGAACAACTGGTAGGACTGGGAAGGCAGCTTATTGGCGCCGGTGGCGCCGAGGGCCTGCAGGCCGGTAACCGAAGCGAAAGAAATGACGGGCAGCTGCAGATAGTTGGAATTCCCGCCGAGGTAACTGGGCAAGCCCACAGAGGTGGGGTCGAAGCCGAAACTCGGTATGTTGTGCCCTTCGTTCATGCGGGTGAAGTTGGCGCGCACATCCAGGATGTTGGTGGGATTGATGGTATAGACCTCATCCACGGCCATGCCCCAGTTATCGCGATAAAGCAGTGATCCTTCAGCAATGTTATTGAAGTAATCGTTCTTCTCCTGGGTGTAGGCGGTGTGGCGGACATCGGCAAACAGGCGGCTCCTGTCGCTCATGTTGTAATCGATGCGGCCCATTTCGTTACTGTAGTCGTCGTTGGTGTTGGGCGCGCTGACGAAGTTATTGATGGTGGCCGCGGGATTGGTGGGCTCGGGGTAGAACTTCAGCAAGGCTTGGGCAATGGCGCCCGAGGGGGTGGCCAAATACGCGGCGGGGATGGCATTATTGGGAAGCGGTGTGCGGTTAATGGTGGTGCCGCTGAGGGTGGCGCTGAAGGGGTCGTAGATGGTGGGCAGGCCGGCGAAATTTCCTTGTTTCATGGCGTCAGTCGGCACAGTGCCGGTGAAGGGCGCGGGCTGTCCGTCCTTGATGCCTTCCCAGGCGAAGAACCAGAAGACCTTATTGCGGGTATCGATGAAGTGGGGAACGTAGAACGGTCCGCCAGCGGTGACGCCGTACTGGTTGAAGTGGGTGACGGGCCGCTTGGTGCCGGCCTTGTTGAGGAAGAAATCATTGGCGGTCAGAGTATTGGGTTGATTGAACTCCCAAGCGGAGCCATGGAGGGTGTTGGTGCCGCTCTTGGTGATCTGGTTGAGTGTGCCGCCGGCGGTATGGCCGAAGGCGGCATCGGTATCGAAGGCTTTGACGCGGACTTCCTGGACAGCGTCCTGAGGCGGGCTGAAGGCCAGCCGTCCGTCCCAAGTGGCGTCGGGCGCGCCGTTCAAGAGCAGTTCGTTGGTCTGGGCAAGCGCGCCGGCGATGACCCATCCGGCGGCCCCGCCGCTATCAAAAGGATGGACCAGGGTAGGCTGGGCATAGCCGACGACGCCGATGGAAAGGCCCGCGGCCATCATGGGAGTGCGGCCGTTGATGGGCAACTCTTCCACTTCCTTGGTGCTGACGGACTGGCCAACGGTGGCGTTTTCGGTATTGACCATGGAGGCGTCAGCGGTGACTTCCACGGACTGGCTGACATCGCCCACGGCCAGTTTGACATCGATGACGGGATGGTCTCCGGCGCCGACGTGCACGCCTTTGCGGAGGGCCTCCTTGAAGCCGGCGGACGACACTGCGATATCGTAATCGCCCGGCAACAGGAAGGTGGCGGCGTACTGGCCGGCGGAATCGGAAACGGTGGGGATTTTAGTACCGGTGTGTTCTTCAGTGACTGTGACCTTGGCTCCTGTAACGGCGGCGCCAGTAGGGTCAGTTACGGACCCACTGATGGTGCCGCGAAATTCCTGGGCGAAGAGCGCGACAGGGATGAGTAAAGCTGCCAGCGAGACTAACCTGAGTTTCATAAGCTACTCCTGAATGATATTTCGTATTTCAAATGACTAACCAATTGACCTAAGGGCCTCAAAAACCGATTGAGAGGCACGACAAGCAACTCACCTAGACGGCATAGGCGTAAACTTTGTTGCGCATGATTCAGGCGCCGGCCGGGTTGAATCGGCGCCGGCACGGGATACGGAAACGTCTTCGCCGCCGGGAAGAAAATTCACCTGGGAGGCCAGGGTGAGATCCGCAAAATGCGCCGACTCCTTTATAACAGCGGGCTGCGCGAGTGTCACGTTATCGAATGTTAGCCCCAGGCGGTGAGTATGGTCATAACCGTCGAGGGTGATTTTACCTTCGCCCTCGACGCGCACATTGCGGAGGACAATTCCGGTAAACGTGGGGAATTTATCGTGAGTGGGGCCGGTCGAGGCGGTGTAATTGGAATCCATGTAGATGGGGTTCTTGGTATTGCGGATGCAGACGTCCTCATAAAGGATGTCGTGCACCAGACCGCCGCGGGTGTTATTGGACTTGATGCGGAGGCCGTTATCGGCGCCATCGATGGAAAGGTCGGTGACCAGGATGGCGCTGGCGCCGCCATCGGTTTCACTGCCGATGGACATGCCGTGACCGGTATAGAAGTGATTATGGGAGACGGTGATGTGTGAAGTGGGCCCGGGCATGCCGGCTTTGATGGCGACCTGGTCGTCTCCGGTATGGATGAAGCAGTGGGTGATGGTGACGTTGGTGGAATTTCCGGGGTCGATGCCGTCGGTATTGCGGGCGGTGCTGGGGGTGTCGATGACGACTCCCCAGGCGGTGAAGCCGTTGCCGCCGGAATAGGAGACGTGGAAATTTGGCGAGTTCTTGAGTGTGATCCGGTAGAGAGTGAAATTATCAGCGTGCGCGAGGACCAGGATGCGGGGACAGTTTTGGTTTAGGTTCTTGACCTTGGCTTCCTGGGCGAGATCCCACCAAGAGACTTTCTGGCCGGGGAGTTGTGAGCCGCCGCGGCCATCGATGACGCCATCGCCCATGACGGCAGCGCCGGAAACATGGTCACCGGAGATAAGAGGCTTGCAGGCGTGACCGGCCTGATCGACGGTGCCGCACTTGCCGGGCGTGATGTCGTAGTCGCGTGGATTGCGCGAGCCATAGAGGATAACGCCGCGATCAACAAGGAGAGTGACATTGGCGCGCAACTGGACGGGGCCGGAAAGAAACGCGGCGGCAGAGCCATCGGCCTTGAGTTCGACGGCCTGGCCGGCGGGGCACTGATCGAGAGCGGCCTGGATGCGAGCGGTGTCGAGGTGAGTTTCGTCGCCAGCGGAGAGTTTGACGGGAAGTTTGGCGGGCAGGACGGTGCAGGAAGGAGGAATGACCGGTTCGGTTACCGTGCGAGTGTCCTGAGCGTGGAGACTGAGAAGGGCGAGAGTCAATCCACCGCAGAGACGCAGAGACGCGGAGAAAAACGGGGGAGATAAGGGAAAAACGGAATTCCGTTCAACGCGGAGGCGCGGAGGAGCGGAGGAAGAGCTTAGAGAAGAACCTGGAGAAGTTGATCCTGGGTTTCTCTGCGTCTCCGCGTCTCCGCGGTGAAAGTAAGGTTTCAAAGTTTTCATGCCCGCAAGAACAATGGCTCGATGTGGCGGGCGAAGAGATTTTCGGTCACGTTACGCGAGATGGACTCTTCGCAGGCGTCGAGCATCCTGGTGTAACGGCTCCCCATGTGGGCGGCAACCTTATAGCCGACGTGCAGCAACTGCCGGACGTGTTTATTGAAAAGAGGATTGCTCTGGTGGTGGCGGAGCGCGCCGGAATATTGCTCAGCGGTCCAGCGGTTCACTTCCGACGGATCAGGAAGCATGGCCGGATCGATATCGATGACGGCGGCGTAGGGAGCGCACAGGTCTTCGCGGTGAGCGAAGGCTTCGGCGTAAATCTCCTTGGCGAATGCGAGGCCTTCGGGTCCGGCTTCCGCGAGACCGATCAACTCTTCGAGCCAGGTGGTGCCGGCGGTCTTGACATGGATGCCTGCGCCGGTGCGGCGGATGGCGCAGCGGATGGGTTCGTAAATGGAGAACTTGTCGGAACCGGAATGCACGCTGAGCTTGAGATTGAGCGGGAGGCGATAGGCCTTGATGGCGTGAGCGATGACATCCAGGTCGGCGGCGAATTCACGAGCGAACCGGGGGACGTCGCCGACATAATCGACGCCCTTATTAAAACGGCCGGTGAACTTGGGAGCGATGGTCTGGATAGGGATGGCCTCATCGGCAATGGCGGCCAGGATGAGGAGAAGCTCTTCGGGAGTCTGGGGAGAATCCGTTTCGTCCATGGAGACTTCGGTGACGAAAGACTCGGGGTCTTTGCGGCCGGCGATATGGCGATAGATGCGGCCGGCCTCCTGAACCGCGAAGAGGTATTTGGCGGCCGCGGCACGGCCCGCGGCGGAAAATTCAGGATGACGGTGGAGGAAGTGATCGACGGATGCGGGCTCAGCGGGGCGGCCGATGAAATCGGCGACGTCGAGAGTGAAGAAGTCGCAGGGAGAGAGAAAGCGGTCGACAGTCTGGTTATTGATGTGGTCGGCGTCGAGGTAGTAAGAGTAAGGCCACGCCAGCGCTTTGACGGCGGCATCGGCGGCGGCGCGGGCGCCGGAAGGTTCAGAGCCGACGATCTTGTGTTCGCGGTTCGACTTGTTCCAGACAGGCACAATGACTGTGCCCATTTGAGCGGCGCGCAGGCAAGCTGCCAACTGCGGCCGGGCCTGGTGAGCAAAGCGGTCACCGACACCGAGGGAATACTTTTCGAGAGACTTTGGCACAACCTGGTCCTAACCTCAAAATGTACAGCTAGTAACAACAATATAAGTGCCTGCCAACCAGCGGTCAATGCGGATTTCCTAAAGCAATACCTCAGAAAAACTAAATACACCTTCGGCTTATCGTTCAGGCTGGCTCAAGCCATCCTTTAGCGAATCGGGTTTGACATAAGATGGTCAGGATAAGGATTCTAAGAACAAATGCAAACGGTAACAGCAGATCAGGCCGCCGGGTCGCGCGCGCTGGCTGCCAGCCAGATTGGGCCGGCAATCGAGCACGAGCTCCAGGCGACACAATTCATCGACATACACACGCACCTGTACATGCCATCACTGGGCCCGGTTGGGCTGTGGGGCATCGACAATCTGGTGACGTACCACTATCTGGAAGCGGAACTGTTCCGCTCGTCCAAGATCCAACCGGCAGCCTACTTCCAGCTTTCGCAGCGGGAGAAAGCCGACTTGATCTGGAAGGCGCTATTCGTGGAGAACGCGCCGGTATCGGAGGCAACGCGCGGGGTGATCGCGGTACTGCAGTCCTTTGGTCTGCCAACGGCGAGCGACGACTTGCGGGAAGCGCGCGAGTTCTTCGCGGCGCAGAAACTGGAGACTCACATCCGGAACGTTTTCAAACTGGCGGGAATCAGCGAAGCGGTGATGACGAACGACCCGCTGGACCCGGCGGAGGCGCCGGAGTGGCTGAAAGGCCCGGGCGCGGATAAACTGTTTCATCCGGTGCTGCGGCTGGACCGGATTCTGAATAAGTGGGCGGAGCACTGGCAGATTCTGGCGGGGCAGGGATACCAGGTGGACGCACAGGGGACAGGGAAATCGGCCGCGGAAGTGCGGCGATTCCTGATGGACTGGAGTGCGCGCATGAAGCCCGTATACATGGCGGTTTCGCTGCCGGACACGTTCCAGTTTCCTGAAGATTCGCTGCGGGGCGGGATGTTGAAGGAAGCGGTATTGCCGGTGTGCCGCGAACTGGGGATTCCGCTTTCGCTGATGATTGGCGTGCGGTATCTGGTGAATCCGTCCTTGAAACTGGCGGGCGACGCGCTGGGCAAGGCCGATCTAAGGACGGTGGAATACCTGGCGCGGGAGTTTCCGGAGAGCCGGTTCCTGATCAGCGTGCTGAGCCGGGAGAACCAGCATGAGCTGTGCGTCTACGCGCGGAAGTTTGCGAACCTGATGCCCTTCGGGTGCTGGTGGTTCCTGAATAATCCGTCGGTGGTGGAAGAGATGACGCGGGAGAGGCTGGAAATGTTGGGGACGAGCTTCATTCCGCAGCATTCGGACGCACGGATTCTGGAACAGGTGATTTACAAGTGGCGCAACACGCGGCGGACAATGGGGCCGATACTGACCAACGCCTACCGGTTGCTGGCGGAAGACGGCCGCCCGGTGACGCAGCAGGACATCCAGAAGGACGTGGCGCGGCTGTTCCGCGGCAACTTCGAGCAGTTCACGGGGCTGAGAAGAGCATGACGCGGCGCGGATTTGTGGGGGCGGCCGTTGCGCTGGGTGCGGGGCGGCGGTTGGGCGCGTATCAAACGAAGAACCCGGCGCAGGAAATGGCTGCGGTGCTGGCACGCATCAAAGCGCCGACGTTTGCGAACAAGGTTTTCGACATTACCAAGTACGGCGCCAAACAAGGCCGCACGAACGATTCGACGGAGGCCATCCGCAAAGCGATTGAGGCGTGCGCCGCGGCGGGCGGCGGGCGGGTGGTGGTGCCGGCGGGAGATTTCGAGACCGGGGCGATCCACCTGAAGAGCCACGTCAATCTGCACGTGGAAGAAGGCGCGACGCTCTACTTCAGCCAGGATCCGAAGCAATATCCGATTGTGCACACGCGGTTCGAAGGGACCGAGTGTATGAATTATTCGCCGTTCATTTACGCGTGGGAACAGACCGGCATCGCGGTGACAGGCGCAGGAATGCTGGACGGGCAGGCGGACCCCACGCACTGGTGGGACTGGAAAGGGAAGGACTCCAGCCGCGAGCTGGTGGCGATGGGCGAGAAGGATGTGCCGGTCGAGCAGCGGATCTTCGGCGACGGGAAGCTGCTGCGGCCGAATTTCGTGCAGCCGTACCGATCGACCAACATTCTGATTGAAGGCGTGAGCATCCGCAACTCTCCGATGTGGGAACTGAACCCTGTGCTGTGCAAGAACGTGACGGTGCGTGGAGTGAAGATCGACAGCCACGGGCCGAACAACGACGGATGCGACCCGGAGAGTTCGGCGGACGTGCTGGTGGAAGGGTGCGTCTTCGACACGGGCGACGACTGCATGGCCATCAAGAGCGGACGCAACCGCGACGGACGGCGGGTGAATGTGCCGTCGGAGAACATTGTGGTGCGGGACTGCACGATGAAGGACGGGCACGGCGGAGTTTCGCTAGGCAGCGAGTGCTCCGGCGGGATCCGCAACGTGTTTGTGGACAACTGCAGGATGGACAGCCCGCACCTGAATAACGCCATGCGGATCAAAACCAACACGTTCCGCGGCGGCGTGATGGAGAATGTGTACTTCACCAATACGAAGGTGGGACAGGTAGCCGAGAGCGTTCTGGAGTGCACGTACTTTTACCCGGAAGGCGACGACAAGGAAGGGCGCGGCGGCCCGTTCCATCCGGTGATCCGCAACGTGACGCTGGAGAACATCACATCGCAGAAGAGCAAACGGGCAGTGACGCTGCGCGGGTATGCGGATGCGCCAGTGACGAATATCCGGGTGGCGCATTGCAGCTTTGACAACGCGGCGGAAGAGAACACGATCGAGCACGTAGACGGGCTGAAGATCGAAGATGTGAAGAGGAACGGGCAGGCGATGAAATAGGGCCGCGCCCTCGGGCCCGCGGCACGATTCAGAGCTTGGCTGGGCCTCGCCCGGTCGACAGGCCAGGAGGCCTGTCCTACCCCAGCATGGCGCGCTGGCGATTCATGCGGGTTTCGTGATCGCGGGCGAAACGTTCGACGCCACGGAGAATCGACACGGGGTCGAGATGGGCTTCGGCGATGATTTCGGGCTCAAGACCTCCGGTCAACCACTGGTTATCCCAGTCCGATGTCAGAGAATATTCGTCGGTCAACGGGCCCGTGTTCCGCAAGGGCCAGACGCGGCGGGTGCCGGTGGAAACCACCATCAGGTCATAGGCCGCTTCAGGCGGCAGGACAGCGCGGCGGTATTCCTCGGGTTGGCGATCAAACAATTCCTCACTGACGGCGGCGATGACTTTCACATTGATGCCGGCCTGCTCCAGTTGCGGCAACTGCGCCACCAGGTTGAAGGTGGAACTGGAACCTTGGGCGACCACGTAACCGTGGCGCGGACCGGGAGCAAAATCACGGATGACGTAGAAGCCCTTGCGGGCGGCCTTGAGATCTGGATCGGCGAAGGTGGAGCGGTCGGCCACCTTGAAATCAGGGCGGGAAGTTTCGAGGGTGATGATGCCGACTTTGGGATCTCGCGCGGCGATCTCAGCGGCGGCGAAATAACCGGAAGCGACGTCGTTGTAATCCCAGAAGCTAAGGTTGATGACCTGGCCCCGCGGGAGAAGTTTCCAGCATTGCGGGGCGAAGATGCCGAAGTGAGTGCGCGCGTCGGCCGCAGTTTCCGGTCCGGAATGCGCGGTGAGAATATGGAGGACGCCGACACGGAAGCGGCTGTCCTGATTTTGCTGGCTCCAGACGCGGGCGGGTGTATACATGAGCGGGGTGAAGGCTCCGTAGGTGCCGCTGAGCGCCCAAACGCCGGCGAAACGCGCGGGGTCGAGCGAGGCGGACTGGCTGATGAGGCCGATGGCGGTGGAGACATTGCCGGCTTCCTGGATGGGAGCTTTGAGGCGAGTGCCGAGGGGATTGGTGTCCGGCGAATAGTGGCCCCAGAGGCTGCCCTGTTCGACGTTGATGGAATCGGAAAGATCGGCCGCGACGGTGAAGAAGCGGTTGCCGGTGACGAAATTCATCCACTTGATGATTTCGGAGACGGCGCGACGCGGGCCGGCCATTTCGCCGGGCTTGCGGTAGAGCGCGATATCCACCTGACGGGCGGCGCCGGAGAGTTCGTTGGTGACGGTGAGCTTCTGCGGCGCAACGGGCAGGGCGGCGGGGCGCAGGCGCTCATCGAGGAACGGGTCATGGTGGACGTCAATGCGCAGCGGGAGGTCGTCTTTGAGGGTGTCGCCGATTTCCACCAGACGATCAGCCAGCCAATCGCCGAGGCCATTGCGATCGAGCACGGACATGATGACATCCATGTTGGTCTTGAACTGGATGAGACGCTCGCGGGGATCGGTGACAGGGCCCTTGTCGATGCCCTGGAACTCGACGCCGTAATGCTTCTCAAAAGTCCGAGCCAGGGCCACGAAGTATTCGGAATTCATTTTGAGTGCATAGGGATGGCTCTTGTAGCCGACTAACTGGTCGCCGAAGCCGGGGATTTTTCCGTCGACGGCGGCGGGCCAATAGCCTTTGAGGGTCTTGCCGATCATGACCATGGGACGGCGGTCGGCCGGGTCCCAATCTTCCATGGTTCTGAAGGCGGCGAGAATGTCGGGGTAAGCATTGCCGCGTTCGACCGGCAGGACGTTCCAGCCGTAGGAGGACCATTGATCGATGAGGCGGTATTGTTGTTCGTACTTGGAAGCGATGACGCCGCCGATGAGACTGTCGTCGATGCCGGCGTTGTTATCGGAGAACAGGACGCGCAGGCGTTTGCCGGCTTGAACGGCCAGGGCCTGGGTTTTGAACTCTTGGGCATGGCCTTCGGTGAGGGCGAATTCCCCTTCGAGCGCGATGATTTTGGGAGAGCTGAGACTGCGGGCGCCGGCGATATCCCAGAAGGCGGCCTTGCCGGCGGCGGAAGCGATGCCGATGCCGGACGGGCCGCCATTGACGTCGTTGGTGAGGTCGGTGGCTTCGGAATGGCCGGAAAGAGCGCGGATGCCGCGGCCTTTGGCCTGGGCGAAGAGCGGATGATCTTCGAGGCCTTGCTCCTGGAGCAAGGTGGCGAGCGCCCCAGCGCCGCGGCGGAAACCGAGCGCGTCGACAGGCAGCATGGCGGTGTGGGGATCGACGAAATAACGGCGGTCGCCGGTGGCTTTGAAGCGGCGTTCGAGCGCCTGGCCGAGGATCATCCACAAGGCGTAGCAGGTGGGAACGCTGTGTCCGGCGGCCATCAGGAACTTGTCGCAATAGGGGTGCTTGGGGCGGCGGTAATCGTAACGCAACCCCCCGGCGTCGGGGCCGGCCAGATGCATGGCCACGTTGTAAGGAGTAAAGGCCAGCGGGCCGCCGAGGTGGCCGGTTTGCGCGTAATTGCACATCATGACGAGCGTCATGCAAGTGAGAAAGCCGGTATCTTCCAGCCCGGCCAGATCGCGCGGCGAGATGGAGTGTTGCTCCGGTGTATATAGTGTTTCGATCCCCAATTCCAAAGTGAGACCCTTTCCAGCTAGTGCGGCAGCGTTACCGGCCGCACAGCGTTTGCAAAGCTATCATAAGACACTGCGCGGCGGAACGGAATGGCGGCATTGGGTTCCTGATCTGGGAGTGCCTCGAAATGCCGTTCGGATGATCTTCATCTGTTTTCAGAGTAGCGAATGCCTGGTGCAAGTATTTGGGGCTAATGCTCTGACGCATGATATAGTGCTTCGGCTAGTGGCGAACGCTCCCTTACGGTCGGGTCTCTGCAAGGAGATTTGCGCCTTTGGTTGTGGTTCCAGATGGCAACAAATCAAGCGGTCACGGTACCAGCTGATTGATTTGGTGGGAGAAAGGATGTACTGAGGGTTTCGCGACAGGCGATTTTGGGTGGCGCGGCGGTAGGCAAAGGGGACAAAGAGCAGGAGTTCCAACGGGCTGCTGGGGCTGTCATCCAAGTCGGCATCGACGTGGCCGCAGGTGGCGACGACGAGCACGGATCATTCACCACGGCCATCATTACAAGGGGAAGTAATATGCCCAGTGGGTTTTGCCGATTTTGAACTGGGGCGGAATCTTTTCGGCCCAACCTGGATGGTCGAATACCTTGAGTCCGCTCAAACTGACGACGTTCCAGCCGGGGGAAGGGTGATACCAGTCTGTGCGAGTGGTGGTCGGGAAGGCGCGACCGGCACTCAGGTAGGAGATGCAGTAGGGAGTGAAGGCCACGTGGGTGGCGCCGTGGCGGGAGAGGAAGGCCGCGACGAGTTTCATGTCCTGGCCCCAATCGAGATCGGAGTCAGCCGTCACATCTTCGGGATGCCCGGAGACGAATTCGTTGGCGTAGGCGGTGTAGTCGGGATGCTGTGCCGCTCCGGAGACGGCCTGCCAGCCGAGCAGCAGGAGGATTCCGGCGGCGCGCCGCCAAGACCCGCGTAACATTTCGGCGGCTGCCACCGCGCCGATCACCGAGAACGCGGTGTAGATGGGCAGGACGTGGCGGACGCCGATATTGATGCGGCTCATCACGGAGACGATCAGGATTCCCGCCGCCAATGCGACCGGCGCGGAGAGGGGAAGCCGCTTGCGCCAGCCGTAGATCAGTCCGCCGGCGAGCAGAAAAAGCATGGCGATGGGCGTTTTGACGGAGAGCACCACGGGGAAGTAATACCAGACGCCGGTGTGGCGCCGCTGTCCGAGCAGGTAGGAATCGTGGCCGGCCGCGTTGTGCTTCATCAGTGCCTGGATCCCCGCGAAGAATTGGGGCACCAGGGTGAGCCGGTACGCGATGCAGATCACGACTCCGCCGATCAGTGCGGCCACGGCAAGCGGCGCGAGATAGCGGCGCATGGTGGAGACCGGCGGGCGGTGGATGGCGAGCAGCATGAGCCAGGCTGCGGGAAGGTATGCCAAAAGCGAAAACTTCGCCACGGCCGCGAGGCCCAGCGCGAACCCGAAGAGGACGGTGCGCGGGCGGCCCGGGTGATCGGCCCACCAGAGCGACGCGAGAAATGTGAGAGCGGCGAACGCAGTGCAGGCCATGTCCGTGGTGACGAGACCGGCGTGCGCCAAAACGGGCGGCGTAGTAGTGAAGAGAAATGTCGCGATCACCGCGGCCCTGGGGCCGCCGGCGCGCTTCGCCCACAGGAACACGGCGAGCGACGCGATCCAGAAGAGTGGCAGAACGCCGAAGCGGGCGATCGAGAGGATGCGATCATAGTGATCGTCGCGGCCGAGGATCAGGGTGCCCTCGAGATCCGAACCGCCGGCAGGAACCAGACGCTCTCCCGCAAGCGAGACGGCGACCGCTGCCATGACACGCGCCAGCGGGGGATGCTCTGTATCCCAAGTATACGCGCCGTTGAGCCACTGCATGCCGCAGCCCAGGTGGTCCGGCTCGTCCATGGTGTGGCTGAGTGCGGTGTAGGTGGACACGATGCGCGCCGATGCGAGGACAACCAGCAAGACTGCCACGATGGCGTAGCGCCAGTCATGGAAGGTCGCGGAAAAACCGCGGACGGAGATGCGGGGAACGGCCTGATCTGCGTATGTTTTCCGGGGCGCATTTCTCCGTCCACTCACTCCATTAGCATATGCCAGGCCGTAGCCGCGTGTGTCCGCGACGGCGAGTTGACATGCAGGGGAGGTTCCCCGGCGTGTCGACAGCCGGTGCTCGCCCTTGACAGCGCTGCCAGCCGCTTGCCATACTCCCGGCGTGATCTGGGAACCGTCTCGGGAGTTTGTGGAGCAGACCAACGTCTGGCGTTTTATGACGCGGCTGGGGTTTTCGCGGCTGGAAGATTTCCTGGCATTCAGCCGCGAGAATCCGGAGCGCTTCTGGGACGAGATGATGCGCGAAATGAGGGTGGAGTGGTTCGAACCGTATCAGCAGGTGCTGGATCTATCGCGCGGGCCGGAGTGGGCGGAGTGGTTTGTGGGCGGCCGGATCAACATCGCACACAACTGTCTGGACCGCTGGGCGGAAACGGACCGAACGGCGTGCATCTGGGAGGGTGAAGACGGCGCGACGCGGCGCATTACGTTCCGGGAGTTGAAGGCGGATGCCAATCGCGTGGCGAATGGGCTGATGGCGCTGGGGCTGGAACCGGGCGACCGGGTGGCGCTGTGTGTGCCGATGGCGCCTGCCATCCTGGCGATTCTGTACGGCTGTTTCAAGGCGGGACTGACGGTGGCGCCGATCTTCGCGGGATTCGGTACGGGGGCGATTGCGACGCGCCTCGAGGATTCGGGCGCGCGGGTGATCTTCACGGCCGACCACATGGTGCGGCGGGGCAAGCGGATTCCGCTGCTGGAGAAAATACCGAGCGGCATCCAAACGATTGTGGTGGGCGACGGCGACCTGTTCCCCGATCAACCGGCCGAGGCACCCACGAAGCGGCTGGATTCCGAGGCGCGCGCGTTCCTGATGTACACTTCGGGCACCACGGGTAAACCGAAGGGCACGGTGCACACACATGCCGGGTGCCTGGCGCAAATGGGGAAAGAGATCTGGCTGGCCTTCGACCACAAGGAGCGGGACGTTTTTTTCTGGCTCTCGGACATCGGGTGGATGATGGGGCCGTGGAGCATTCTGGGCAACCATCTGTTCGGCGGCACGATTTTCATGTATGACGGGGCGCCGGATTATCCAGGGCCGGGGCGGCTTTGGGAAATGATTGAGCGCCACGGGATCACGACGTTCGGGGTTTCCCCGACGGCCATCCGGGTATTGAGCAAGAGCGCGGAGCCGCCGGCGATGGCGTCGCTGAGGCTGCTGGGGTCCACGGGAGAACCGTGGGATGAAGCTTCCTGGCTATGGTTTTTCGGGCATGTGGGGCACCGGCGGTGTCCCATCATTAATATTTCCGGTGGTACGGAGATTGTGGGCTGCTTCCTGCTGCCGATGCCGATTCAAGGGCTGAAGCCTTGCTCCTTGGGCGGGGCGGCGCCCGGCATGGCTACGGAAGTAGTGGACGAAACGGGCGCGCCGGTGCGACTGCGCAAGGGCTACCTGGTTTGCACGCGGCCCTCACCTTCCATGACGCGGGGCATCTGGAACGACCCGGAACGCTACCTGGAGACGTATTGGCGGCGATTCCCGGGCATGTGGTATCACGGCGATTGGGCGAGCGTGGATGAAGACGGCCACTGGTTCCTGCACGGGCGTGCCGACGAATCGATGAACGTGGCCGGCCGCAAGGTGGGTCCGGCGGAAGTGGAAGCGGCCATGATGCTGCACCCGGGCGTGGCTGAAGCAGCGGTGATTGGGGTGCCGGACGAGATCAAGGGAGAAGCCATAGTGGGCTACGCCGTGGGCAAGCCGGGCGCGGTGGTGGACGGCGCGGCGGTGTGCCGGACGGTGGTGGAATCGCTGGGACCCACATTTCGTCCGCGCGAAGTGATTGTGGTGAAGGAACTGCCAAAAACACAGAGCGGGAAGATTGTTCGCCGGTTGATTCGGAGCAAGTATGTGGGCGAGCCGTTGGGAGATCTATCGACGGTGGCGAATCCGTGGGCGCTGGAGTGAAGAGGCCGTTGGCAGAGCGGCATGGCGCCTTTGGCGCAGCGGCCCCGCTTGTCCACTGAGCAGCGCAGATTGACGGCAGACTAGTGCTCTAACCGCATGATTTAGTGCTTCAAGGTGTCGCGAACGCTCCCTTACGGTCGCGTCTACCATCTCTGACAGAGGTTTGCGCCTTTGGTTGTGGTTCCAGATGGCGACAAATCAAGCGGTCACGATACTAGCCACGGGGTGCGGAGACGAGTTCAAGGACTGTGGCGCGCGGGCGGAACCGCCCACGCCACCCATGAAATAGTGATCTGCGTCGTAAATTGCGGAGGTTATTGCAGTGTCATCAGGGCAAGCTAAAGCATGCCCCACCACTAGGGCGTTTTCTTTTCGTGCGGCACGGCAGCGTCGCGCAGGTGGCGGTAGAAGCCCAGATCGGCGCCGGTCAGCATCTTCGTGGCGAAAATAATCTGGCCGGTGTGGCCGGAGAAATGCTCCACCACGTGATAGATGGCTTCCAGGATGGAGGCGTCATAGTGTTGCACGACAATCCGCTGGACTAAGCGATCGGGGGTGAGCGGCGACAGCACGGCGACGGCTTCCTCCACGGTTTCCTTGAGGCGCGCCACCAGATCGGGACCACGGGCGCCATCGCGCGCGGCGAATTCGGCGTCGCGCTGGCGGGCATCGGGGTGTCCGCCCACACCGGAAAGAATCCACTGGCGCACATTGCCGTTGAGGTGCAAGAGCAGGTTGCCAATGGCGTTCTCGTGGTCACAGGATCGGGCCCAGATCTGCTCTTCCGTCAGGCTATTGACGCAGGTTTCCAAGCGCCCGACCATTTGGCGCAGCCGCTGTGCGGAACAATCGAGAAAGATCTGATGCACGCTGTCCATGACATCTGCAAGTATAGAAGAACGGAGAGCAGAGTGCGCGAGCCCATTCAGATTATCGGCGGCGGCCTGGCAGGCGCGGAAGCGGCATGGCAGATCGCCCGGCGGGGCGGGCGCGTGGTGCTTTTCGAAATGCGGCCGGCGCGCTCGACGGCCGCGCATCGGACGGACCGGCTGGCGGAACTGGTTTGCAGTAATTCGCTGAAATCGGAATCCGAATCCACAGCGCCCTGGCTGCTGAAAGAGGAACTGCGGCGGCTGGGATCTTTGCTGCTAGAGGTGGCGCAGAAGACGCGCGTGCCGGCGGGCCACGCGTTGACGGTGGATCGCGATCTGTTCGCGGCCGGGGTGACGGCGGCGCTCGAGCGAGAACCGCTGATTGAAGTGCGGCGCGAAGAAATCACCAGCGTGCCGCGCGATGCCATCACCATTGTGGCCTCCGGCCCGTTGACCAGCGAAACGCTGGCGGAGGACATTGCCAGCCTGACCGGATCGGGGCGGTTGTTTTTTTACGACAGCATCAGTCCGATTGTGGACGCGGCAACGGTGGACCGTTCGGTGGCATTCCTGGCATCGCGCTACGGCAAGTCCACCGACGGGACCGACGACTACCTCAACTGTCCGTTCGACCGGGCGCAATACGAGCACTTCGTGGACGAACTGACTCAGGGGCAAGCCGTGCCGGCGCACATTGCCGAGGACCAGACACCGTATTTTGAGGCCTGCCTGCCGATTGAAGAACTGGCGCGGCGCGGGCGGGAAACCCTGCGATTCGGGCCGATGAAGCCGGTAGGGCTGACGGATCCCCGCACCGGGCGGCGGCCCTACGCGGTGGTGCAGCTACGGCAGGAAAGCCTGCGGGCGGACAGCTATAACCTGGTGGGGTTCCAGAACCATCTGCGATTTGGTGAACAGCAGCGGATTCTGCGGCTGATTCCGGGGCTGGAGCTGGCCGAGTTTCTGCGCTTCGGCCAGATGCATCGCAATACCTATATCAATGGGCCGGCGCTGCTCAACTCGACGCTCGAACTGCGCGCGCGGCCCGAGGTTTTTTTCGCCGGGCAGATTTCGGGAGTGGAAGGCTACGTGGAATCGATCGCCACGGGTCTGATAGCCGGAATCAATGCAGCGGCGCTTTCTTGTGGTGAAACTCCGCGGGCGCTGCCGCGCGAAACGGCGCTCGGGTCGCTATGCCATTACGTATCGGCGGCCGACCCGGCGGATTATCAGCCGGCCAATATCACATTCGACCTGCTGCCACCACTGGATGAACCCCTGCGAACGGAACTGCGCCGGGATAAGCAGGCGCGCCACGCCGCAGTGTGCCGGCGAGCGCTCGAGGCGTTGAAGAGTTATGTTGGCGGAACAGAGTAAACGCTATCTGGAGCACCTGGCCCGCGGCGGGTCATCCGTCCATACGACGGATGCGTATGCGGCCGATTTGCGGGAATTCGTGAAATCGCTGAGGTTGCAGGACGGCAGTTCGCCGGATGCGGCGGCGATCGACCTGCTGATGCTGCGGGAGTGGCTGGCGGGACTTTACCGGCGGCAGCTGGCGGCTGTCACCATCCGGCGAAAGCTGGCGGCGGTCCGCGGGCTGTTTCGTTTTCTGCTGCGGGAAGGTCTGGTGGCGAAGAACGTGGCGCGGCTGGTGCGCACTCCGAAGGCTCCCAAGAAACTGCCGGAAGTGCTGACGCCGGACCAGGTGAAAGGGCTGCTGGATGGCGTTTCCGCGGGCAAGCTGGAACGGCCGAACCCCACGCGCGACCAGGCGATTTTCGAACTGCTTTACGGATGCGGGATCCGCGTGAGCGAACTGGCGGGGCTGAACCTGGAAGATGTGGATCGCACGGAAGGCTGGCTGCGGGTGCGCGGCAAAGGCCGCAAGATGCGGCAGGTGCCGTTGCCGGGCAAAGCCAGCGAGGCGCTGGAACGGTATCTCTGCGAGCGGCCGGTGGTGCGGGATGAAGCCGCCGTGTTTCTGAATCACCGGCACGGGAGGCTGAGCGACCGGGGCATCCGCGGCATCGTGAAGCTATACGCCACTTATGTGAATGGAGACCCATCCATCCATCCTCACAGCTTCCGGCACGCCTATGCGACGCACTTGCTGGCGGACGGAGCCGATCTGCGCGCCATTCAGGAATTACTGGGCCACGCGCGCCTGTCCACCACGCAGAAGTATACGCAGGTTTCGCTGACGGATCTGATGGCAGTGTATGACAAGGCGCACCCAAAAGCCTGACGGATGCTGACCGCGGCGGAGCTTCGGCGCGAAATTCGACCCATGATGCGGCTGGCTGTCCCGCTGGCGCTGGCGGAGCTTGGGTGGATGTCGATGGGCGTGGTGGACACCATCATGGCAGGACCACTGGGGCCGGCGGCCGTGGGAGCCGGCAGCTTGGGCGCGATGATGTTCTTCCCCGTCGCGATCTGCGGCACCGGCTTGCTGCTGGGGATGGACACGCTGGTGGCGCAGGCGTTTGGGCGCGGTGACCAGCGGGATTGCCGACGCACGCTGGTGAATGGCGTGTGGCTGGGCGCCGCGCTTTCGCCTTTTCTGATCCTGATGCTGCTGGGCACGATTCCGCTGTTGCGGGCAGTGGGAACCAATCCACGCGCCCTGGCGATCTATGCGCCGTATTTGAAGGCGCTCTCGGTGAGCGTGCTGCCGCTGTTGCTGTATACCGCTTTTCGAAGATATCTGCAGGCTGTCAACCTGGTGAAGCCCGTTACGTTCGCGCTGGTGAGCGCCAACCTGATCAACATCGCCGGCGATTGGGCGCTGATGTACGGGCACTGCGGACTTCCCGCGCTGGGAGTGCCCGGGTCGGGATTCTCGACGTCCATTTCGCGAACCTATATGGCGGCGGTGCTGCTTGGCGCGATTCTGTGGCACGAACACAAATCCGGCAAACTGATTTTCTCGATGGCGTGGCGGCCCGATTCGGCGCGCATCCGGCAACTCGTGGGGCTGGGATTGCCGGCGGCCGGCCAGATGCTGTTCGAGGGCGCCGTTTTCGGGATTGTGACCGCCATGGCGGCGCGTTTGAACGATGATTCCCTGGCCGCGCACGGCATCGCCGTCAACGTGATTGGCACCACCTTCATGGTGCCGCTGGGAATCAGTTCGGCCGCCGCGGTGCGGGTGGGCCAGGCCTGCGGCCGTAAGGACGCGCGCGGAGCCGGGACGGCCGGTTGGACGGCGCTGCTGCTGGCCGCGACATTCATGGGCACGGCCGGACTGCTGCTTTGGCTGGAGCCGCAATGGATCGTGCGCGCCTATATCCGCAACACCGCCGTGGTCTCGATGGGCGCTTTGCTATTGCGGATCGCGGCTGTTTTTCAACTCTTCGACGGACTCCAGATCACCGCCACGGGGGCGCTCCGCGGCCTGGGAGATACGCGCACTCCGATGTTCGCGCACCTGGCGGGCTACTGGGTGATTGGACTGCCGACGGCTTACATCCTGTGCTTCCCCCTGGAGTGGGGCGCGCCGGGCATCTGGGTGGGGCTGAGCGCGGCGCTGATTCTGATTGGCGCATTTCTTGCGTTGGCATGGAACCGCGCGGTCAACCGGCTGCGCTTGTGACTCGAGTTCCGGGCGCGATTATTGAATCAGGCGTAACAGAGATGACGTGACCTGCGAAAAGCACGCGTTGAGAGTGCTGGTTGTACTGTTGCAGTATAGGCCGGGAGTCTGGCTGCTCTGGTACACCGATTGCCCGGCGGCCTGGACGTTGGTATCGCTTCCGGCAGTGACATAGTTCGGGTCATTCGCGACACGAGCCAGCCAATCGGGGTCGAGGGGTTCCGTGAGCGTGCCGGAATAACTTAGCCCTATGACGAAAAGCATGGGGCTCAACGTGGTGTCCTTGCGGATCATGGTCGCCATATTGTCGGCGACATTGAACGCGGCATAACGCACGGCACGCGGGTCGTTGGCGCTCTGGCCGGGACTGTCATAATAGCCATTAGTGGTCGACGGATAGCCTTTCTGCGTCGAAATTCCGGTGCCAGGGGTTGTGTAATAGGGATAGGCAGTGTTATAGCTGGCGCCGACGTTGTCTACCGGGCCGACCGAGGCTGGAAAATTGCCGGAGGCCAAGTCATTCGGAACATTGGCTATGTTGGACGGATAAGTGCAGCCACCATTGGGCGTAGCGAGAACACCAGTTTCCGCATTGGAATTCGGCGGCGTGCCGGTCAGTTGGGTCTGTAAGAGGCCGATCACATCGCTGCTGTTGGCGGTGGGTGGCGGCCAGAAGGGGTAAGAGCCGCCGAGCCCAACGTAGGACTGCAAATTACCCTTAATCGCGCTGCCGCCGTTGCAACCGTTGACAACCGGAAAACTTCCTGTAAAGGCGCTGGGGCGCCCATCAGTTAACAGGACAATGACATTCAGGGAACCGGGCAGATTCAATTTATGAAGCTGCGTCCAGGCCTGGTACAGCCCTTCGGCTGTGTTTGTGGCACTGTTGCCAAAATAAATATTGTTAATGGCTGTACCTATATTCGGAGTGCCGCTTTGAAACGTAGTGACTGGCGGGAAGTCCAGATACCAGGTGGCGCCGAAAGTGACCATGCCAACCGTATCCACGCCGTCGACCAGGTAGGAAGTAGATGAGGTGGCAACGAACGTGGTGAGTGCGCTTTGAATGGAGGCCTGCGCCCCTTCGAGAGAGATGGAGCCCGAGCGATCGACCACGATCATCATGGAGATATATTTCACGTTGGAAACAGCCACGGCGGCAACTGTGGAGCCGGATATCCCGAGAACGCGCATCAGAAGCATGGGAACAGTGGCAGTCGCGTTGACGGTGATGGTCTTGCCGCCGTTGGTGGTGGCAGGGACGGCGCTATAAGAAGCCACCGTAGACCCGAAATAGTGAGTGGGATAATTGGCGTTGAAGTATCTCTGGGCAGCATTGGTGATAGCCGCCAACTGCGTTGGATCGGACAGGTTGGTGCTGGCGTGCAACATGTAGCCGGCGCCGATAGCCGCGGCGTCGACAGAGGTCTGCAAGCGAGCCTTGATGTTGTAGAGCATGCCGAAATCCACGGCCAGACCGCCCATGGGTATCAAGACAAACGCACCCATAAAGGTTACGTAGATTAATGCGAACCCTTTTTGACCTTTTTTGCTTCGTCGGATTCCGAACATAGGCGTTCCTTATGTCAGCAATTAGAAAATTGCGCGAGAGTATACCTGGGGCGCTCCGGTGAGGCCCGCGACGTTCAGGCTGGGAGTGTTGTTGAACATCTCACACATATATGTAACTTCACCCGAATTCAGAGCCAACACACTGTTAAACGTGTTAGCGACGGCCCATGAACTGTTTGCCTGGGCTGTAGCGGAGACGGTAGTGCTGTAGTTGTTTGTAACGCCGGTGGTGGCCGGCAGAGAGCCATTCGAGGTGGGAGTGCCGAAAGGGCTACCATTGGCGCTGGCGTTGCCGATGGCGACCTGCTGGACGAACACGGGCTTATTTAGATTCGGACAACTGGAGTTGCCGGTGGCACTCAGGCAGGCCGCCGCGGTTTCCAACTGAATGGTGGAGAAGATGACGACGCTCTGGCCGGTAGCGGTTAAGCCAAATTGCCCGGCGAGAGTCTGCGCCTCTGTGGTTGCGCCCGTCGTGGTGAAACTAAGACCACGGCTGTACATATGAGCCAGGTCGCGAGTGATTTGATCGGTCTGCTGGGCGCGCACCAGGCGGAAGCCGAAAACGAACGTGCCAATCAGCAATGGCACCAGGACCGATAAGGAAAGCGTGAACTCCAGAACCGATGCTCCGTGCTGTCTTCGTCTGGCAAGTTGTGTCATAGCTATTGATCCGTTGAGTTGGTCAGACAAGGGGCGGCACCGGTGTACGGCTCAATCAAGTCGGAAGCGGTCGCAAATACATAGAGCGGATAGTTGAGCCGCTGAAAGGGCGCCAAGGTGCTGTACTTGTAGCCCTCAATCTTGACATTGACGATGTTCCCGGGGGCGTTAGTGCCCTGCCCGCCGGTGCTGGGGTTGACAAACTGGACGTGGACGGTGGCAGCGGCGGCGGTGCCATGGAGGAATCCCAGGGCATGGTTTTTCACGGTGGTCTTGATGGAATCGTCCTGGCAGGGGCCGGTGGCGTTTTGTCCGGTAATCGCATAGCGGGCGCCTTCCCGGACGGCTTCCTGCATGGTGGTACGGATGAAAATGACCATGGACACGTCGAGCATCAGAAATGTCATCAGCAGCATCGGAATCGCGATCAGCGTTGCTTCAACGGGTTCCGAGCCGCGTTGGCGGGTTGTCCGGTTTGCGCGAGGAGCAACTTCCGGCAAACTGCGATCTGCCATCATGCCCTGAAGACGAATGGGGCGCCGAGTTTCTTTACGGACCCAGAAGGTTTTCTTAGTGCTATCTCTTTGGCTGCCAGACATTCAACCGAAGTTAGTAAGTGGGATGTTATCCAAAGAACATCTATGCGCGGGTTACCGGAGGGAAGTAACATCTTGTACGATGGACGGTACTCCCGGCAGCCCGCCGCGCGCGGTGGGAATCGAGCAGGAAGTCTCAGATCTTTACGAGGCTGAGTCCGGGGGCGTGCTGCGTTACGCCGGCTCGCTTGCCAACAACCGGGAGACGGCACACGATGCGGTGCAGGAAGCTTTTTTTCGTTTCTTCCTCTGCCGTTCCGCGGGCCAGGAGATCCGTTCTCCGAAGGGCTGGCTATTTCGCGTAGCGCGTAACTACGTGCTGGACCAGAAGAAAGCGGGCGCGAGGAATGAGATCGGCGTAGATTCGCTGCTTAACTTGCCCAGCCGGCCATACCGGCCGGAGCCTATGGACCAAGTCACGGAACTGCTGCGGGATCTGGCGCAAATGGGACTTTCACCGCGAGAGATAGAAGCCATCCGGCTACGAACCGAGGGTTTGCGGTACGAAGAAATTGCCAGCGTGCTGGGGCTGCAGGCGGGTACGGTGGGCGCGTTGCTCGCCAGGGCGCACGGCAAGATCCGCAAAGCGATCGGCGACGGCGCGAGCAAGGACCGAATCCTGGTGGAAGAGCTGGCTGGAGCGAAACGCTATGCATCCTAAGAGCGCCGAGTTCATTGCGTTTTGCGATGGGGAAGCCGGCGCAGGCCGCGGCATGCAGAAGCATCTTGCGAAATGCGAGAAGTGCCGCGACGAAGTGCGACGGATCCGGAGCGAGAAGGAAACGCTAGCGGCGGGTTTTGCCGCCCCAGGCGCCGGCAATGCCGCCGGCCTGAGCGGAGTGCTGTCGGCGATGGCTGCCTGGCGGCGAAACCGTTCGGCGGAAGCGGCGTCCGAATTGAGAAGCCGGCTGCGGTGGCAGATCGAGACGTATTGCGGCGCCCCGGCTCTGCGGATGCTCGATCAGCCGGAATTGCGAACCGAGGAGTTACTGGGAAAGACGGGCGAGATGCTCGATATCTTTCTGGGGCCAAGAGCGGGCGAAGCAGTGCGAGACGAAGTCTTCCGCGGACTGGATTGGGCGGCGCTGGCCGGAGAGACGGAGCGATGAGGCGAGAGTTCAACTTTGACGGGATGGAGGCTGCGCCGCGATGGATCGCCATCTTCCTGGGCGCAAACCTGCTGGTGCATCTGCTGGTGCTCTATGTATGGAATGCGGCGGGGCAGGTTGTCTCCCTACAAGGAAGCAGCGGCGGCACTTCAGCGCTCTCCGTGACGGGCATGGCCATGCTCAACCTGTGGCTGTGTCTGATGGTGTTGAAGAGCTTTCCCGCAGGCCAGCCACTTCGATCGACATGGTTGCTGCTGACAGTGGCGGCCGCAGTAGAGGGCGCGTCGGGAGTGGTGGGACAAGTACTAGGAACCGATTGGCTATTGAATCCCCTGACGTGGGCGGGTTCGGCGGGCTTCGGATGGATCGAACAAATCCGGCTCACAACCCTTTTCGCGAGCGGCCCGGTCCACTTGGCCCTGCTGGCAACCGCCATGGCCGCCGTGCTGCGCATTCTGCAAAGATACGGCTTCTGGGTTCGCCCGAGCGCCGCCGATTGGGCGGTGCCGGGGATCGCCTGCCTGTTCGCACTGTGCCGGTTCGGCGAGGCCTGCGTGGCATCGCTAGCGGGGAAACCGGGCAGCCTTGAAAACTGCATTTCACTCGCCGGGCTTCCGCTTCTGTGCGTGCTGTTTCTGGAAGCGATGCTACTCCGGCAGTCGGTGTTGCGGATGGGCAACGGGCTGATTGCCAGAGTGTGGATGGCTTTAGTGTGCGGAATCCTGTTGACAGGCGCCGGCGAAGCAGTCTTGTGGGTGATTCCGCATTATTCTCAGACGCTGCCGCTGGCGATATCCGGCATACTCATCCGGCTGCTGATCGCGGCGGCCTTCGCTTTAGCGCCCGCATGCCAGTTAGCGGCGCAACACCGGGCTTTCAAACCGGACAGGGGCATCTCTGAGAATGTCGGCAGCCATTCGCCGGTGCTAGCACGGTAGTTATCAAATTGCCTCAAAAAGCCCACAGCAGGCTGGTATATCCGGTGTGCGCGTGAAAGTTCTGAAAGTAACCCAGTAGTCCGAAGGTTTCGGCGTACCCATAAAATTGATAACCCGCGTTCCAGCGAACTTTCGGGCTGATCCGGATGGACAGCCGCGCCAGCGGCGACTGATAAGTGAGCGGGAAGGTCTGTACGGAATCGAGCAAGGACTGGATAGGATTGGCGGCATCCGCCGGCGCCACAGCCGCGGCACGGCCGTCACCGGTATCCCTGGTGATGCTATAACCCATGTACAGATCGGCACGGCGCCCCATGGCGAAACGCACGCCCAGGTTGGCGGCGTGGATGTTGCTGATATAGAGGGACCGGTAGCCAGCCTGCAAGGATGGCCGATTCAGACCGGCAAAAAAAGCCAGGAACGACGAAGAGTCCAAGTGCTCCCGGTTGTAGGATGCGTCGATGGAGAACCAGTCGCGAGGCGCCCAACTGGCGTTGGCGCTATAGGCGCGCGAATGCGAAGTGAAGAGTGAAAACGACGAATTGAAATCGTAGTCTTCACGATACCCGGCGGAAAGCTGTAGCTTGCGAACGCGGTATTGCACCCGCCCGCCGAGGGTCTGGAAGTTCTTGTCGCTGATGGTGGTGAGAGGGTTGTTGGTCCGGCCGATTTCACCCTCGAAGTTGATGGTAAGCGCCTTCAACGGGCGCAACCGGACGCCCGCCAAACCTGACTGAAGCTGGTTGCTTACCTCATAGAAATCGTTCGACGTGGAGTTGGCGAAGGCGGGAAGAGTTAAGCCTTCGATGGTCTCCACTCTCCGGTCAGAGTAATGATAGCCGCCGTAGAAACCAATCCAGGCGGCCGGACGGTAATTCAAATCGGTGGAGTTTGAAATGAGGCGGATGCCGAGATAGCGAAAATTAATGCTGGCGCCGAGGTTGAGTCCGGTTATTAACTCAGAGTAAGTGGAGTCACCATCGATGCGGTTGCTGGAAATCGATGTGTTATTCACGATGGTCAGGCGGTCGCTGGGGAAGTAACTCAGACTCAGGTCGCCGGCCAGATCGGGACGGCTGGCGCTGCCGCCGACGGTAATTTGCCGGCTGGCCGGGCTGCCGGATTGATCCAAACCCAGCACGGCTTCATCCAGCGCAAAATCGTTCTTCCCGTTCACGTAAGTCACGCGCGCATTCAGCCCCCACCGTTTGCGCCGCGTGTGGAGGTTTCCCAGCCAGCCGGGGCTGGAACCGTGGATGGGCTGGGCGCGATTGAACTGCTGAACTACGGTCAGATCGGTGAGCGTCCCGGCGGCCTGAATGCCGTCAGCGGTAGCGGGAGTATCATCCTTGAAAAAGTCCCACCGCCGGTCGACGGTGAACTGAAACCCGGCAAAATGCGCTTCCGCGCCTAAGCGGTACTCGTTCCACTGGCGGCGCACGTTGGTGAAGATGGGGTAGGCGGAACCGCTGGTGTCGAATTCCTGGGCGGTGGAGAGGGCGGGGCCATCTTCCGTATTGCGGCTGTAACCCAAATGGAAGCGCAAGTGGGACTGGGGCAGCAGCGTCAGCAGGTGATCCTGCAACCGGCGGCTGGTGTTTTCCAGATGTTGGCCGCCGGCCACAGTGAGACCCGGGTTGAAGTAGTCACTCAGCCTCCAGGTCATGTCATAGCGGTACAGGGCGTTCTTTTCGACGTGGAGAACCGCGGCCTGATAGGGATCGTTACCCAGGCCGGTGGTGGTGAGAGTGATCTGGTCGAACCACTTGCCGTGGCCGTCTTTGGAATTGATCATGAAGCTGCTGCCGAGGAGGCGCAGGCCGTTTCCGTAATTCACATCGCTGCGATATTCGCCGATGTCACCGCCCACCAAACTAAAGCGATAGCCGGTTTCGAAGGACTGTGTGACGTTGTAATCGCCCCAACCGTCGCCGCGCGGCGAGCCGACCGTGTCGGGGGTGGGGGCCACCACTTGCTGAGCGGCCAAGGTGGCTGAGGCGGCGAAAACCAGAAGCGGCAATTTGGGCATGGCGGTCATCTCAAGAAATACTGGTCGGCATTCGATCCGTGAAGCCGCACGTGACAGGTGGTGCACTTCTGGAATTTTGGATCGAGCATGTTATGCCGGGCCGATTGCAGATCCACTCCCTGGCTGCGCGTGCCGGATCCCCCCGCGTTGTGGCACTCCAGACAAAGGGTAAAGACGACGGGCCGCGTCAGCAGTTTGGCATTCATGGAGCCGTGCGGGTTGTGGCACATCCGGCAGCCTTCCACGCGCACGGCGGGATGCTCATAAACAAACGGCCCGCGCTTGTCGACGTGACATTTCAGGCAGGGGCTCTCATTGTCGAGCGCCTGCTCCACCATGTGAGAACGCTGTCCCATCCCCCAAGTGGCGGCGAAGGAGCCGTGGGGATTGTGACAGTCGCTGCATTGCATGAAACCTTCATTCACGCGATGTTTGGAGGGCATTTCGAATTGTCCGCGGACACCGGAGTGGCACGAATAGCAGAGATCGTTCTGCTTCTTGGCGAGCAACTTCTGGGGCGTGGCGGCATGGTGGATGGAGTGACAGCTGGTGCAAGCCACGTCGTGCTGGGTATGCTCGGAGCGCTGGATATTGGCCTTATCGAAATTTTCCTCGTGACACGCCAGGCAGGCCTTCATGGTCTGCTGGGGCGTCATCAGGGAAAAGGCCCGTGGGATGGTGGCCTTGCCGCCCCGCGCCGCGACATGCGCGCCGCCGGGCCCATGGCAACCTTCGCAGCCGGTGCGGTCCGGCGGTTCCTTGCCGGAAGCGAGGGTCTTAAAGTGCGGATTCCTGTAGAAGTTCTGCCAGACATCCGCGTGGCAAGTCTTGCAAACGTTGGACCCGACATAAGCAGTTGGGGGGATAGCTGGCGGCTGCTGCGCCAGGGCGACCAGAAGCGGAAACGGCAGGAACCATGCTGCGATGGCGGCGCGAACCATATAGTGAAAATGATACTGCCTGCAGCGCGAAGGATCTGCGAATTCAGCAACATTTTGCAATGGTTTAGACGAATCGCCCTTCCGGGGCGCGATTTGTGGATTGATCCGGACGAAAAGACACTTTTTGCTTGCGGGTGTGCAAGCCGATGCGCCATATTGGGAATGGCAACGGAAAGCTGTGTAGAGCGCATCAGCAGGACTCAAGTCGGCGGCCGCACGAAATGGCGCTCCCGTTGTCTGTTGCCGGGGCGTGATCGATGGCGGAGAACCTGCTGTTTTATACCGAACTGGTGTCCATGCCCGTGCTGGACATCAAGGGCCGACGCATCGGCCGCGTGAAGGACGCGGCGTTGCTGCCGGCAACCCATGCCGCCCGTATTGACCGGGTCCTGGTGGGCGGAGGCTACACCTGGCTTACGGTTCGCGCCGACCAGATCCGCTCCATCACATTGGGCCGCGGCATTCAACTCTGCGACGAGCAACTGGTCCCTTATCACGAAGACGAATACCTGCTGCGGATTGGCCGCGACCTGCTGGACCAGCAAATCATAGACGTCACGGGGCGCAAGGTGGTGCGGGTTACCGATGTAACCATGCGCATCCACCACGATGGCGAGCGCGACATCCTCACCGTGACAGAAGTGGATATCGGGCTGCGGAGCATCTTCCGGCGCCTGGCGCAGGGACTGCTGCCGCCGCTATGGATCCGGCGGCTGCAACAACGGATCCCGCCGAATTCGATCCGCTGGGAATTCGCCAATGTGCTGGAGCCCGATCCGCTTCGACGTTTGCGGCTCAACATCTCCTACAGCAAGCTGGAAGACATGCATCCGGCCGACTTGGCGGACATTGTCGAAGAACTGAGCCCGGCTGAGCGCGAAGCCATTTTCGAGACCATCGATAACGAGGTGGCGGCGGACGCGCTTTCGGAAATCGAACCCAAAATGCAGGCCAGCATCCTGGAATCTCTGGAACCGGAAAAGGCCGCCGACATTGTGGAAGAGATGGCGCCGGACGAAGCGGCCGACGCTCTCTCGGAACTGGAAGACGAGACGTCCGAAGAGATTCTGGAAGAGATGGACTCGGAACCGAAGTCCGACGTGCGCGAATTGCTGGAATTTGAAGAGGACACGGCGGGCGGCATGATGAACACCGAGTATGTCGCGCTGCACGAGAACGCCCTGGTGACGGACGCGCTGGCCGGGTTGCGCGGCAACGAACATTTGCTGGAGACTCTCAACACGCTGTTCCTGATCGATGGCGAGGAACATCTCACGGCCTCGATCCCGCTGGCGCGGCTGTTTCTCGCCGAGCCCGACGCCAAACTGCAGTCACTGGCCAGCGACACTCTGATTCAGGTAAACGTCGACGAAACCCAGGACCGCCTTACTGAACTTTTTGATAAATACAACTTGATGACCTTGCCAGTAGTGGACGAGGACGGCAGACTGGCGGGAGTGATCACCGCCGATGACGTCATATCCGTGTTGAGGCAGAAATAGGGCATGCGTAAGTTCATCAGCCGGTTCCGTTATCACATCCTGGTTTTCTTCGCAGTAATCGGCCCCGGCTTTATCACGGCGAATGTCGACAATGATTCCGGCGGCATCTTTACTTACTCGGCCGCCGGCGCGAAGTACGGCTATCTGCCGCTGTGGACGCTGCTGCCGATTACGCTGGTGCTGATCATCACGCAGGAAATGTGTTCGCGGATGGGCGCAGTCACCGGTAAAGGCCTTTCCGATTTGATTCGCGAGGAATTCGGTCTGCGCATGACTTTCTTCATCATGACGCTGCTGGTCCTGGCCAACATGACGAACGTGATGGCTGAGTTCGCGGGCGTCGCCGGATCGCTCGAGTTATTCCACGTGAGCCGTTATGTCTCGGTGCCGCTGGCGGCTATTGCAGTCTGGCTGCTGGTGGTAAAGGGCAATTATAAGAGCGTTGAGAAAGTCTTTCTGGCGGGCTGTCTGATTTACGTGACTTATATTATTTCCGGTATCCTGGTAAAGCCAGACTGGAAAGAGGCCGCGATTTACAGCGTGACTCCCAAGTTGATGCTGGATTCAGGCTATATCTATATGCTGATCGGCATGGTCGGCACCACCATCGCACCGTGGATGCAGTTCTATCTGCAGTCCGCCATCGTGGAGAAGGGCATCTCCGTGAAGGAGTATGCGGCTTCCCGCCTGGAAGTGATTGTGGGCTGCATCATGACTGATGTGGTGGCGTTCTTCATCATCGTAGCCTGCGCCGGCGCCATCTATAGCATTCATCCGCGGGACATTCAGGATGCCGCCGAAGCCGCGCAGGGTCTGAAACCTTTCGGCCAATATGCCTTTCTACTTTTCAGCGCGGGCCTGCTGAATGCGTCGGTCTTTGCCGCTTGTATTCTTCCCCTCTCGACGGCTTATTGCGTGTGTGAAGGCATGGGCTTCGAAGCGGGCGTGAACAAGCGCATGCGCGAAGCGCCCGTTTTCTACCTGCTCTACACTTTGCTGATTGTGGTGGGCGCGGGCGTGATCCTGATCCCCGGCTTTCCGCTGGTCCGGATGATTCTGCTGTCGCAGGTGTTAAACGGCGCCCTGCTGCCATTCATCCTGATTTTTATGATTGTGCTGATCAACAAGCGCGATCTGATGGGTGAGTGGACGAATTCCCGCTTCTTCAACGCGATTTCCTGGGCCACGGTGGTGATTATGATTGGGCTGACGCTAGCTTTGGTCGGCATCTCGGTGCGCGGCGGATAGCTGCCCATTTACAAAAAACGACAATTGGCCGCCGATGAACACGGATAAACATAGATAAAGTTCGTTGTTTTCGCATCCCTGTTTTATGGGCGTTCCTTGACGGCCTGGATCATTGCGTTTGCTGGAGCGTGGGTAGCGCTCCCTTACGGTCGCGGAATGGGATGGCAACAAATCTTGCGGTCCGGGGGAACTGGAATATCACGGTTTTGCCGACCGCTGCGGCGGGCGCAGCCATTTCCCGGGCAGCTTCGAAAGATACACCAGCCGCTCCACGCGCGGGATGAGCCGCCGTACGGTCTTGCCGTGGAAAATCAGGCTGCCGGTTACCAGCAGGGGATGCGGAATGGTGGTGCAGCAGCGCGAGCAGATATCAACTTCCCCGCCCCGGTTGGCCGCATGCAGGCGGCGCATTTGCTGGATGGGCTCGCCATTCCAGATTTCCATCAGCGGCTTCTCCGCTATATTTCCCAGCGGCGCGCCATCCAGCATATAGCTCTGGCAGCAAGGGTAAACATCGCCATTCTGCTTCACATAAACCGGCCCGCGCCACAAATAATGGCAAGGGTGCTGCCAGTCCGCGGCTTCATGTCCGGCTGGCTTGAGGACGTTGGTTTCGTCTTCCTTGACACGAACCTGGTCGACGCCCGGGACGGCGCTCCAAAAGGCGACAAAATCGTCCACCTCGGCGGCGTTTCCCGGCATCTTCACCATTTGGACGACCACTTGCAGCTTGGCGCGGCGCGCCTGCTTCATCTTCGAGAAGCGCACGAAATTATCCCGCACCTTTTCGAAATTGGCGCCCTTGCGGTAGAACTCGAAGGTCTCTTTCTTTGCGCCGTCGAAGCTGAGGGTAATCTGGTCGAGCGGAGAATCCAGGATGCGCCCGGCGTTCCGCTCATCCAGGAAAGTTCCGTTGGTGGAAAGCAGCGCGGAGATGCTGTGCCGGTGGCAGAATTCGATGCGTTCGAAGATATGCGGATCGAGAAACGGTTCACCCAGGCCGATCAGCATCATGTGTTCGGCGGTGGACGCGGCTTCCATCACCAACCGTTCGAACACTTCGTTCGTCATATCGGCTTTGGGCTGGGGATGGGTTTCGCGGGGGCACATGGGACAATACAGGTTGCACTTAGCGGTGGTTTCGACGATATACTCCACCGGCAGTGCCGGCATGGTGGGCCGGCGCGCCAAGTATCCCCAAAGAAGTTTTGCCCGGTTCCAGGCCCTCATGTCGATTCTTAATTGTCGCATCCCACCGCAGGCGGGGAAGATCCAATAACAAGGAGCCTAACGCGTGAAAATCACCATCAGCGGTGCTTCGGGGTTAATCGGCCGGCGACTGCTCAAGAATCTGGCCGCCGGCGGCCATTCGCTGCACGCACTCAGCCGGCACGCCGGCACCAATTTGCCGCCCGGTGTGCGACTTTCGGTCTGGGACCCGGCGCGCGGGGCGCCGCCCGCCGAGAGCCTGGAGGGCGCCGACGCGGTGGTGCATCTGGCGGGCGAGCCGGTGGCGCAGCGTTGGACCACCGAGGCGCGCCAGTCCATTCGGGAGAGCCGCGTCGAAAGCACTCGAAACCTGGTGCAGGCGTTGCTGCAAATGCCGCGCAAGCCGCAAGTGCTGGTCTGCGGTTCGGCGGTAGGTTATTACGGTTCGCGCGGGGATGAAGTATTGAGTGAATCTTCGCCGGCAGGCGGCGACTTTCTGGCGCAGCTCTGCGTGGATTGGGAAAAGGAAGCGAAGGTGGCCGAGAGCGGGGGCATCCGGGTGGTGAGGGTCCGCACAGGACTGGTGCTGGACGCCCGCGGCGGTGCGCTTCCGCGGATGCTGCCGCCGTTCCGCATGGGCGTGGGAGGAAAGCTGGGCAGCGGCAAGCACTGGATGTCCTGGATTCACCTGGAAGATCTCGCCGCGATGATCCAATTCGCCCTGACCAACGCGGTCAGCGGCGCGCTGAACGGCACGGCGCCCAACCCGGTGATCAATTCCGATTTCACGCGGACGCTGGCCGCGGCGCTGCACCGCCCGGCGGTCTTCCCGGTGCCGGGCTTCGCGCTGCGCCTGCTTTTCGGCGAGATGTCGGAGATTCTGTTGGCCAGCCAGCGAGCTTTGCCCAAAGCCGCGGAAGCCGCCGGATTCAGCTTCCGCTATCCGGAGTTAGGGGCGGCTCTGGCCGACGTGCTGAAGGCTTGAGCGGCGTATCGTATAATGAATAAGAAAGAGTTCACCGGAGGGTTTGTGTCCCCAGGTTCGTTTTTCCGTCTTTTCACCCAAATTCAGCTGCTGCCCGTAATGGAGAGCGGCGAGGAAACCCTCGTCGGCGGCCAGGCAGTGATGGAGGGTGTGATGATGCGCGCACCCCATAGCTACTGCGTGGCCGTCCGCAAGCCCAGCGGCGAAATTGTCACGGAGCAGATGCCGCTGGCTCGCATGTCGGAAATGCATAAGATCTTCAAGCTGCCCCTGTTTCGCGGCGTAGGCACGCTTTTCCAGGCTATGAAGCTCGGCATGAAGGCTCTGCGCTTTTCGACGGAAGCGGCTCTGGCCGACACCCTTAAGAAAAGTCCCGAGGCGGAAGCCAAGCCGATCCCCGACTGGGTGATCGCCGGCCCGCTGATCTTTTCCCTGCTGGCATTCATCGTCATGTACAAGGTTGTGCCCGTCTATCTCGCCAGACAACTGCATGGGGTGAGCCCAATCCTGGCCGGGCACTTCATGTCGACAGTGGTGGAAGGCATCATTCGCATCACCATCCTGGTAGCCTTCGTATATTTCGCGTCGCTGATGAAAGACATGCGCCGGATGTTCGAATACCATGGCGCGGAACACAAAGTTGTATTCAATTTCGAATCGCATGAGCCCGTAACGGTTGAAAACGCCCAGCGCTTCACTACGTATCATCCACGCTGCGGCACCAGCTTCCTGATTGTGATGATGATTCTCACAATTCCGATCTACGCGCTGATTCCGTTTACCGCCATGCTGCCCATGATCCTGACGCGCATCGCGCTGATCCCGTTTGTGGTGGGGTTGAGCTACGAAATCATCAAGTTTGCGGCCAAGCATCCCGGCTCCCTTTTGACCGTGATCACGGCTCCAGGCTTGTGGCTCCAGCGCATCACCACGAAGCCACCGGCGGACGATCAGGCCGCGGTCGCCATCCACGCCCTGGAAGGCGCCATGGCGCTCGAAGAGTCACAGGGCGGCGACCTGGTTATCGCCTAAGACACCCATGCAATTTGCTCAGAAGCTCGCGCAGCTCGAAAAGCGCTTCGACGAGCTGACCCAACAAATGGCCGATCCGGCCGTGATTTCCGACGCCGATCAGTACCGCAAAGTCACCAAGGCGCAAGCCGAGTTCTCCGAAGTGGTGGGCCTTTACCGGGAGTGGAAATCGGTTGAGGATTCGCTCTCACAGGCGCGGCCCATGCTGCAGGAGAAAGACCCAGAACTGCGCGCCATGGCCGAGAAGAGGTGGCGCGACTCTCACCGGAGCTTACGCGGATTGAGGAAGAGATCAAGGTCCTCCTGCTGCCCAAGGACCCCAACGACGAAAAGAACGTGGTCCTCGAAATCCGCGCCGGCACCGGCGGCGACGAAGCCACGCTCTTCGCCGACGAAATATTCCGGATGTATTCGCGCTACGCCGAATCGCAGAAGTGGAAGATGGAAGTGACCTCTTCGAGCGAATCGGCCGTGGGCGGTCTGAAGGAAGTCATCGCCCTGGTCAACGGCAATCGCGTTTTCAGCCGGCTCAAATACGAAAGCGGCGTACACCGCGTGCAGCGCGTGCCGGCCACGGAACAGCAGGGACGCGTCCATACCTCCGCCATCACCGTCGCCGTTCTGCCAGAAGCCGACGAAGTGGAAGTCAAGCTGGAAGCCAAGGACATCCGCATCGACACGTTTTGTTCTTCCGGTCCCGGCGGGCAATCAGTCAACACCACTTACTCCGCGGTGCGCATCACCCATCTGCCGACCGGCCTGATTGTTTCCTGCCAGGACGAGAAATCGCAGATCAAGAATCGCGCCAAGGCCGAACGAGTGCTACGCTCGCGCCTCTATGAATTGGAACTCGAGAAGCAGCAGGCCGCCGTCGGCGCCGAACGCCGCAGCATGGTAGGCTCGGGCGACCGCAGCGAGAAAATCCGCACCTACAATTTTCCGCAGAACCGCCTCACCGATCACCGCATCAACTTCACCATCCACCAACTGGATCAAGTAATGGAAGGCAAGCTCGACCCGGTGATCGATGCGCTGATCACTTTCTATCGCAACCAGCAGTCGGCGGACGAATCAAAGATCTGAGCGCGTCGAAGCGGCGAACCGAATGACCCTCCAGACGGCACTGCTCCAGGGAACCAAACTCCTGGAAGATGCGTCCGTGCCCGTGGCGCGCCTGACTGCTGAAGTGCTGCTGGGCCACGCCATCCACCGGGAGCGCGAATATTTCTACGCGCATCCGGAATACGAGTTACAGGAAGTAGAGTGGCTGCACTACGGCCGGTATCTCCACGAGCGGATGCAGGGGAAGCCCACGCAGTACATCACGCATCGCCAGGAATTCTATGGGCGTCCTTTTCGCGTTACGTCAGATGTCCTGATTCCGCGGGCGGAAACGGAGCATGTGGTGGAGACGGCGCTGGCGATGGGAGGCGACGCCAGGCGTATTCTGGACGTGGGCACGGGTTCCGGGGCGCTAGCCGTCACTCTGCAACTGGAGACTGGCGCCTCCGCAATCGGTACCGATATTTCGCATGCTGCCATCACCGTGGCCAGAGCCAACGCCCGAGGCCTTGCCGCCTCAGTAGAGTTCGTGGTTTGCGATTTGATGGAAGCGGTCGCACCGCAGTCCGTCGATTTGATTGTTTCCAATCCGCCCTACGTGCCGCTGACGCAGAGGGAAGGATTACAACGGGAAGTCCGCGACTGGGAACCTGAAGTGGCGCTCTTCGGTGGCGAAACGGGATTCGAACTTTACGACCGCATCGCGGCCGATGCCCCGCGCGTGTTGCGGCCGGGCGGATGGCTGATTCTGGAGCTGGGTTTCGGCAGCGTGAATCACGTCACGGGGTTGTTCTCCACGTGGAGTGAGGTACGGGTGACGCCCGATCTGGCGGGGATACCGCGAGTGCTGGCTGCACGGCGCTGAAGGAAATCGAAGCGGAGTTCGCGCCGCAGACCGCCTTCGCAGCACTCCGCCTTCGCGCTATCCTATAACGAACCCTCCAGAGGCCTGGAACGGCTTTGACACCCAGAGAAGGACCGCATGGGAATTGGCATCCGCATCGAAAATCTGCGTAAGGTTTACGACACGCCGCCGCCTTCGGCCGCGCGCGGCGCCGGCTTTTCCTTTATCTCACAGCGCTCCGGCGGGCCGAAAGAGAAAAAGGACAAGAAGAAAAAGTTCGAAGTGGTGGCGCTGGACGATATCTCGCTCGAAATGCGCGCTGGAGAAGTTTTTGGCCTGCTCGGGCCGAACGGCGCGGGGAAATCGACCACTATCGGCGTGCTCACCACGCGCACACAGCCCACCAGCGGCCGAGCGTTCATCGGGGAATTCGATATCTGGAAAGAGCAGGTGAAGGCCAAGCGGCTGATCGGCGTTGTTCCGCAGCGGCCCAACCTGGATTTCGCCCTCACCGCGCGCGAAATTCTGCTGTTCCACGGAGCTTACTTCGGGCAAAGCACGCGCGAGCGGGAACAACGCGCGCAGACGCTGCTGGAACAATTCAAATTGACCGACCGCGCCGACGATATGGTACGCGCCTTTTCCGGCGGCATGATGCAGCGTATCTCGATCGCCCGCGCCATGATGCACGATCCCGAAGTCTTGTTCCTGGACGAGCCCAGCGCCGGCCTGGATCCGCAGACCCGCCTGCTGCTCTGGGAGATTGTGCGCGACTATAACAAGCTGGGCAAGACCATCGTCCTGACCACGCACTACATGGACGAGGCCGATTCGCTGTGCCACCGCCTGGCGATTATCGACCACGGCCGCATCATTTCACAGGGAACGCCGCAGGAACTGAAGGCTTCGATTCCAGGCGGTTACCTGCTGCGACTGCGCTTCGACAAGGCGCCGGAAGAATTGCTGGCCGCCTTGCGCGGTTTGCCGGGCGTTACCGAAGTGCGTTCCGCCGATCACATTGCCACCGATGTCTATGCCGACCGCGGTGGACCGCTGATCTCCGGCATCGTCACCGCGGCACAGGCAGCCGGCGCCGAACTGCGCGATGTGCACATTGCCGAGCCCAGTCTCGAAACACTGTTTCTCCATCACACCGGAAGGAGCTTACGCGATTGAACTGGAAAACGTTTTACGCCCTGCTTGCCCGTGACGGCCACGTGGCTCGCCGCAATCTTCTTCCCATGCTGCTGCAGAACCTGCTGCAACCGCTGCTGCTGACCTTCGTCTTCGGCCGCGTGCTGACCGCCGGGGGCGTGATGCAGGCTGGTTACAAGAGCATTATCCTGCCGGGAGTGATGGCCATTTCCATGGTGCTGGCCGGCGTGCAGGGTGTCGCGATGCCGCTCATCACCGAATTTCAATTCACGCGCGAAATTGAAGATCGCCTTCTTGCGCCCATCGACGTCAGCTGGCTGGCGGTCGAGAAAATTGTCGCCGGCATGATCCAGGCGCTGGTGGCGGGGCTGGTGGTGATTCCGGCCGCGTGGCTCACTGTCGGCTCGGGTGTCCATTTCAGTTTCCAACCAGTGGAATTCGCGGTGATCTGCCTGCTGGTGGCCCTGTTCTCATCCGCGGGCGGGCTCGCGCTGGGGTGCAGCGTGGGGCAAACCCAGATCGGGCTGATGTTCAGCCTGGTGCTGGCGCCCATGATGATGTTCGGGTGCGCTTACTATCCCTGGAGCTTCTTGAAGAGCTTCCCCGTGCTGCAGTATGCCGTTCTCATCAACCCGCTAGTCTACGCCAGTGAGGGACTGCGCGGAACGTTGACCAACGCCGACCACATCAACACTTTTGTGGTGATGGCGGCGCTGGCTTCCATCAACATTATCCTGCTGGTGGTGGGCCTGAAGAAGTTCCACAGCAAGGCAGTGAGCTGATGGAGCGCCACGCAATGCTGCTTACTTGATGTTCAGCGTGGTGGTGTTGCCGGCGTTCCCGTCGGCGCTCAACACTACGTTCACCGTGCCCGCGCCAACCATGCTCCGTGGCAGCAGAATCACCACCTGGTCTTCTCCGGGGTAACCTGACGGGCCGGCGTACAGCGCCTGAGTACTCACCCCGCCCACGCTGATTGCCATTGTATTGAGCGAAGTTCGCCCCTGGATTCCCGTCCCGTAGATGTTGATATACACCTGGTCGGTGGCCGGTCCCAGGTCGATGGGTGGGAAGGTCACATTCCCGGCACCATCCACGGCGTAGAGGTACTCGATGGATTGCGTCCCGTCGCCGTGCACGCGCTGGACGTAGGCAGCCGCCAGGCTATTGCTGTTTAGCGTGAAGATCGACGGCGCAATGGCCGTCACCGCCATGGTGCCCACGGACACGAAACCGTCGCCGGATGTAATGGTGACGGTGGCGGTGCCGGTGGCAGTGGCTTGCGGAATCAGGAAATTCACCTGTACGCCCGAAACGTAGAAGAGCGGTGCAGGCCGCGGCACGCCCGCCGAGTCCTGAACGGTGACGGTGGATCCGAGCATCGTCGCCGGTGGAGTGGCGGCGGTATTCACCAGCGTACCGGTGGCCAGATCCGTGCCCTTAGCGGTGACAATGGAAAACGGCGCTACTGGGGGGGCTTTCAATGGGTTGCCCGCCGCCGAGGTCACCACCAGAGCACCCTGCGGAACGGAGATATTCCGGTAGACCACGATGGAGCGTCCCCAACCGTTGGTGAAGCTCAGAAACGCCAGGTCGGGTTTGCCGTCGGCGTTGAAGTCCGCTGCCGCCAGAGTGAAGAACGACCCTTGTCCCAGCGCGGCTTCCGGCTGGAATGTGCCGTCGCCATTGCCCACCATGGTCGCCAGGGTGGCGTTATTGCAACAGTGGGCGACGGCCAGGCGCACCCACTCCATCACCGGCCAGATCGACCCAGACGGGATTCCGCGATGGCGTCCCCAGTGGATCGGTCTTAATAGACGGCGCGACCAACTTGCGCGTGCGTGCCGGCAACCCGGAGCAGTTGACGAAACCCAGCTGGATGTTCGGCACGCTCCCGGTCTTGGTGGCGGATTGCGCCGCGGTATTCACCACATAGGTCTGTTCGGTAAACGATCCATCGGCCTGGCGCTGCATACCGAAAAACTCCGATGAATTGCTGTCGGTTAACTGCAGGGCGGTTTGAAAATTGATGGCCGGGCACGGCGACTGAGCCGCTGAAATGACCGGCGCCGAGACCTGAGGTGCGGCCGCGTCCCCTGCGAGTGACCCTTGTTGAATCGCGGTGGGCGCTACGGAAGCGCTGGAGT
>Ga0182030_10001525_pt1 | contig 47852 bp, 53 predicted proteins | sample 812S3MmetaG_FD_121299 | JGI IMG/M metagenome (GOLD analysis project Ga0182030, IMG submission 121299) | Permafrost microbial communities from Stordalen Mire, Sweden - 812S3M metaG (Illumina Assembly) | ecosystem: Environmental > Terrestrial > Soil > Wetlands > Permafrost | place: Sweden... | reverse complement strand
TCGTCAGCGGGCTACAACTTGAAGCCATCACTGTCGGTGATACTTCACCAAATTGGAAGTCTACTTTAAGTATCTTTTCTCAAAGACTTCATATTCCATAACAAAAGGCGCTGCGAATCGGGTTGTATGGTCCTGATTAACGCATCAAAGTGCCGATATTGCCCGCCTGAGATATATCATCCAAGCACTAAACATGCTAAGGCTTTTGGCAGGAAGAAAAGTGTAGCAATTCATGCGAATATGGACGAGGGAAGATCATTAAGGCGCCAAGGAGCGGGAGAGGGAGTTTGCGTGTCCAAAACACTGAGTAGTAGGAGATTATGAACCAAAGTCCGTGTATGATAGCGCACCAGGAGGGAGCACATTGACATTATGTGAGCTGAATGCGAAGGCCGAATCATCATCGAGTGTCTGGCCTTTGAAGAACAATGATCCAAGGAAAGACTAATGAGTGCGGGCTATGCCACACCATGCTCCTTCTCATTCGAGTCAAGATACACTGGTGGCCAAAGCCTTAGGTGACATCGTCATGCACATGCTTTGATGACCTTCAGCCTTTCGTACAGTGAAAATAGTAAGAGGCCCAAAAGCAGACCGCAGCAGCCTCGTAAACCGCTTAATAATTAGTAATTATTTGTTGTTGACCAATAAGGGGTTTCAGCGCAATTCTATCGCGTACAGCCTCATCCTCGACAATAAAATTTTCTTCGTCTTACAACCTCGGAGGAAGCAGCACATGAGAGTCAGCCCTGCCGCTACCTGTCAATTCGTATACTGCTCGTCATTACCTGCCTCCTTTCAAATCTCACGAATCTTAATGGGTCCACAACATCTGGATTACGTGTTTTAGGAAATAGAATCAACAACAATACACGATGAAGCTATGCATGGCGCTCTAGGCTCCAATACAGTACCTCTTCTAACAACTGATTCGTGCGTTCGTATGACTGAGCCCCTTTTCACAGACGCGCTGAAACCAGTTAACGGGGTCGCTCAATCGGCCGAGCAAGCGCTCAGCCTTGCAGGATTCTTAGGGGTAGCCGCGACTCATAGGCGAGATCGTACATCTTACAATTTTCTAAGCAAGACCCTATCTTGCAATACTATCAAACTCACGATGAGCACAGTTGCTGTCGAATCCGCGCGCTTTATTAGTTGGTGCAGATTGATCGCGAATCTACCTCCACACTGCTCATTTGATGGCTGTGCCTCAGGTTTTCCCGTCCTCAAGATGAGGATTCCTTCTTCATAAAATACCTTGTCTTTATGTTCTTGCCACATATTGCGTTTTTTAAATTGACAATGAGTCAAATGAGTGTGAAACATTTGAAGATTATAAAGTCGCCCTTTATCCTCATTCCTTGTACTTGCATACTCAAGCATCAATCCACCTGAAGCAATAAATCTTCAACTTGGCTACCCATCACCAGACCAACGACCCTCACCATCACCCGAAGTCCCCACCATGGCGTCTCTCCTTCACGTCCATCCTGGTGCTCCCTCCACAGAAGTGCTATATCTTGGGCCTCTTACTGTTCGCATCCTCTCATCCGGAAATCACACATCCACAATCTTGCTCACGATCGCACCTCACACGCCAGGCTTCCCGTTACATTTCCACTGCATGCATCAAGTGAATTTCTTTGTCCTCCGCGGAACAACACGCTTCGTCTCCTCCAGTCCCACGTCCGCTAGCTCTAGTTTCAACACTAAGCCGGGAGAATACGTCGAAGTGCCTGTTGGCGCCAGGTATGGATTCAGTAACCCATTTGCCAGGGAAGCGGAATTGTTCATTACATATGCGCCGGGATATTACGTGGAGTGTTTGAGAGCATTGGCGAGATTGTGTGACGGAAGGAGTGTCTTGACTATGGAGGAGCAAGCCCAAGCTGTCCAACAATGGGCAACAATTATTGTTGCTCGAGGGGATGGGGATGATGCGATGGATGACGATGATGACGAGGAAGAGGGTGGTCCGAGATATACTGGCTTGAGATGCATGGCATAGGAAATGAGAATGCGGTTGGAACAGAACTCGTATAGAGAAAGGAATTGAGGGGGTATGGATCAGGTTCTCATAAGCTTATCTCAATTGTAACAACACTTCCGCTGGCGGAAACCGGGGTGTAACAATTACTGTAGATCTAGAATCACAATTTCAATTTCCCCAGGCCTATCACATACCAATCTCTGAATCATGAACTTCCGGCACCAGCAGCAGCTCTGATTTTCTTGAACTGTAGAATCCTTCCTTCTTAAAATAGCATCAAAAGCGGATCAACTCACGCTTCTCCAGCCGCAATCATTCAACCAGCCCGTGCATCTCTGCTGCTGTCTGGACGCCACAATCAATGATTTGCGATTTGATTTGCCAGCAGCCACTCCCGTACTAGTAACCCCATTAAGCCAAGCCCAAACACATGCGTCAATTCATCCAATGCCGAGGAAGCTTCATAAATAACGGGAACTTTCAAAAAAGGACATGCATTTTCGTATCCCGTGAATATGGAGACGAACGATGCGACACAAGGCCCGCAAGATCCCGACTCGAGCCACATAGGGACGGGGGTTCAAGATGCGATACAAGTAGAGCACAAGGATACCAGCATCTTGGAAAGGGGCGGGGTAGGCACGGACGATAATACCCACTCCTCCTACTGGCCTTATCGTAATCTAGATTCGCATCCAATTCAGCCTCCATCTCCCCACGATGATAGTGGAGCGTCGAGAACGGATGCCTCTGCAGTCGGGCATGATGTGAAGACCGTGAATTCAACGTCGGGGATGACGGCGGGTCAGGTGGAAGGTGTGCAGGCGCAGGTCGATCCGCTTGTGGTTTCGGCGCAGGGAGTGGTGCAGGATGCGTTTGCTTCTGCGGCGGTGGCGCCAATTAATGGCGAGGTGGGAATGGAGGTCGATTCTGCTGTGAGTGTATTCAAGTGCTGGGGAATTCATAATTGATCTTCAGGTAGAGCTCGGAGGGAGATACGGATTCTACAATGGGGAGCGATGTTCAGTATGTTCTCAGACCCACGGAGGGAGATATGGACTAATCTGGGATCCATTAGGAGCTCAACTGTTTCTCTGAGAGAGAGTATTTTCAATTATTTGGAGGAGAATGGTCGTACATATCATGCATATAACTCAGGGAGTATGTCACGTGTATCACTCCTAGCAAATCTTAGGTACCTATACTGACATGGATCCAGAATATAATCTGCCAAACGATGAAGCCGAACAAGAAAGATTAGGTATGTGACAATATATTGTCAATTAATAAGTCTTAGAGGCGATCGGGTTTCAGCCTGCGCAAGATCCAAACTCTGTGTTCTTTATGTCGAGGCTTTTCTAGACAATCAAGAAGCCCTCATCTAAAGCCCCATCTCTATGCCATCCACCGGCACATTCGCTACAGAGATATGGAACATCTACCTGACCAGGTTATAGATCTTCAACATCATTTATTCAGTTTGACTTTAGACGGTGCATTGCACATTGCTCCTCTTCCGCCCTCCCTTCATAATGTCCTGGATATTGGAACAGGAACCGGCATCTGGGCCACAGAATTTGGTATATCCGACCACCTTTAAAGACCACTTAGAATTTACTGACGCCCTCCTAGCGCAGGAATACCCAATGGCGCGCGTTATCGGCACTGATCTCTCCCCCATCCAGCCTCTCTAGTACCTCCCTCCCTCCCCCACCACAAAGCCCAGCTAACATCGCCCAAGCGTTCCTCCAAACTGCTCCTTCGAAGTAAACGACGCCGAAGAACCCTGGGACTACACCCATCCATTCGACTACATCCACGGCCGCGCCCTCCTCTCCTGCTTCCGCGACCCCTCCTTCATCGTACACTCCGCCTTCCACTGCCTCCGGCCCGGCGGGATTCTTGAGCTCCAAGACCCCCAAATGCCAATTCTTTGCATCGACTCCTCTATGGACGGCACCGCCCTCCAGGAATGGACCACCGCCGTTCCCCTCGGCGCCGCAGCCTTAGGGCGCGTCGTCACGAACTCAAAAAATTATCCGCGGTACATGCAAGAAGCGGGATTTGTGGATATAGTGGAGAAGCATTATTATTGGCCTGTGAATACGTGGCCAAGGGGAAAGAGGGAAAAACTGGTGGGTTTGTGGACTCAGCAGAATTTGTTAGATGGCATTCATGCTATGAGTATGGCGATACTGACGAGGGGGTTGGGGTGGACGCCTGAGGCGGTGGAGATGCTGTTGATGGGTGTAAGGAATAATTTGAAGAATAGGAGGATTCATGGATATGTTGATGTGTACGTTTGGTGTGGAAGTTGGTGAATAATTGGCTAATGAGTGTGTAGAATTGTTTGTTATGGACGGAAACCAGAACCGGTGCATGTTTCACCAACGGATTCGGGACATAGTTCTGGTGGAGAAGGGGATTTGTAAGAGTAGTATATTTGCTTGTGCAAACTATACAATTGAAACGTTGATCTTGGTGCCCCAGGCTATCCTCCAATGGTCACCTGTGAAATCTCGATTTAAGTAATCCTTCGCCATACCCAGCTCAGTGTGTATCATAATAAAACTGCTACTGTAATTGCCATGACGGCTCTCCTGCCAGAATCCGCGGATCCAAGTATCCACAATTGCTTTCTAAAAGGGAAGGGGTTTCCGCTGTCTCTTCTCTGGTCGCTCCAGTCCGGAATCCGCTTTCCTCTTAGGATGTCCCACATCCTCAGAGTTCTCAGATACGATATACTTGTGACGATTTGATGGATGCCAAGGTGGGTGGTCCGGATTTGGCTTCTTTATAGCTTCTCTGACTGGCTTAGCAACCATGTTGATCATGTCGATCTCATTGTAGGGGCTATGCGGGCTGGTAAAACAGTTAAGCCAGAAAAACCCAGAGAGTGTAGTTGCGTCCCAAATAAGTTTGTCGATGATGTAGGATGCGAGTTTTTGACCCTGGTGTTCTTCGCCGAAAAGTCTCATACAAAGATAGACATTGGGGGAAAATTCTTCGGCGCGCAACAATGGGCCCTTAGATCCCTTCCTCTTCCACAAGTCTTCTGCTTCTTGATCCCGCTGAAAATTAGACTCCATTATGACGTTTAGGAACTGAGTAGAGCGCAGGAAGCGGCCTATACTCCAAGCTCCTTGATATGCTAAGTCCATATTTACCGGCGCTTTACCCTGGCACAAGGCGAACTTTCCTGTTAGGCAGAAGGTAGAGAACTGCCTGAATGATTCAGAGATAGCATCTTGGTGAGGTCCAGTTGCCCAACCTTTGTAAATAAAAACTGGCCAGGATCTAGGGGCTTCGAAAAGGGTCTTGGCCAATTCAGATAACTTCATTAATTGCGTGCGATTGAAATGTGCTGGTCGCAATCCTTCGAATCCAAATTCAGCTTCGTTGCTGGCCCAGAGACTATTCGATCTTCAGTCAGTCAGGCAGATCTTCTAGAAATGACTGAGAACTGACCTTCTCGCGTGATGGAGCTCAAAATCTTTCTTGGTAGGATAAGCTCTAATGTCCTCCGCCAGTGTCGGAACCCGATTCTCCTCCATATCTACCTATGCAATTAATGCTTGGTTCTGACATATACAAAGCTCTATCTGTGACACTATTGAGATGTTGAACGATGAAGGAAATCTTAGAGCAGAAGATAACAGGTAAGCGCAAGGTCAATTCTCTCAGAAACAGAAAGTACGACTGCGGGAGTCTGTCGTGCACTTGCCTTACAAATATTCAAGTTGAGCTCTTGTACAATGGCATATGCTCATAGATTCCTTCGCACAATAGGAAATAACGAAGTGTAAATCGTTCATTCTACCTAAGGGGAAATGATGCGTAAGCACAGATGTCACGCTTCGAAATTGCAAATGCTCAATCATAATTCTTATGTTTGTGACGAGCCCATATTAATTTGAGAGAAAATCTGAAACTGAAAGACCTCTAACTGTAGTCGTGTTGAGACGGCAGCAGAATCGTTGAGATAGAGAAAGCTTGACATCTATGTATCTGTGAATGAAGGAGACGAGGCTCTGAGCATCGATATGAGTTGCGGCGATAACTCCAAAGCGTGAAATCGGGATTTTAGGTGGTATTGGGTTGGAATTTGACAATGTTGAATTGTATGTTGACTCACGAGATTTTCAGCATCTTCGTCATCCAGTTTTGTGTAAGATGTGGGAGGAGTCAGACAAAACTGCATCTACTGACGGTGAGAGTGCTGGAAAGTATCTGATCGTTGATTCTTGAATGTATTATCGTTTACTTGGTCTCGATAAGTTTTCGTTTTTTAGAGGTACTTGTAGCAAATGCTCCGATATCAGGATTTGCTAGCTTTAGAAGGTCAGGGCTTGCTGGAATCTTGGAGACATCTTCACCCTCGAGATATATCTCAATGTTTCGCGAATTCCATGGCTGAGGGGTGAGAGAGCATTAAGCATCTTCAACCAGATACTTGGCAAGAACGACTACTTTATCTCCACCAGATCTTAGAATTCTCATACCTCGCGAAACAAGATGTTCGAAAACGAGTAGCAAGAACTTCTTATGTGGACAGTAAACCTCGTCTTCTTCGATATCACATCCCCTTTCCTCAACCTGACTGAAGGTGGCCGCATCCTAGCAATTGGCAAAGCCGTAATCGTCGAAGTCATCATAACGTACAAAACCGTTAGTCTCATGATCCAAGATCATCTTCTTAATGACATCGTTCTAGAAGGCTGTTGCGCCAATCCTCTCACCAAAATACCACAGACCATGAAACTGCAAGTAGCATGGCTGTATGCTAATACTGTAGAGCCACTTGACAAAACAGCATAGTATAACATGAAAGTCTCCGTTCCTCCAAAGAAATTTCATCTCGAAAGCCTCCTGGGTGTCGCCTAAGAGGTCATCCACTGTGAAATTAGTCGAATCTTTGTATTTGCATAGATCTCGAGATCGAACTGACACAGCACAAGCAAGTAAAACTGGCATTCGTGTTACCCAGGTTACTTTAGATCCGTTTGGGACCACTTGTGTGTACGATATCTGGATCATTTTACCATCTTGGACCCTTTCATTATTGTTAATCTAAGTTTTCAAAAAACCGAATATAAGATGAGAATTGAACTATTTACTCCTTAAAGAAATCCCCTTCAACCAAATGACCATTGATATCATTGCCATTGATCGTACGGCAGATATCCTATCTCCTAAGCACATTTAGAACGGTAACACGCCTTGGCGGAACAAAATAAAATGCTCTTCAATTCTTGAAATGTTGACCCGAAAATGTCCAGAGAATACAGGAGCAGCGGTGATGCCGTTATTTTCAGTGAAGCCGAAAACCTCAGATGAAATTACCTGAAAAGATCGAATATGACGGATATGGAGTCGGTGTGGTAGGAGTTGAAGAAGTGGAAGACTAGCAAGATTCTGATGGCTGTGCGTACGGAGTATTGTAATAGCATTTGAAGGGGTCTATGGTTGATTGTATTGGAGAAGAGACTGAGGAGGTCTAAGAGGTTGAGAAGAGGCGATTTGAAGATTGAGGAGGGAGTACTCATAAATAGGAGAGCAGATCAAGCTGGCTAAGACAAAAGGAGGAAGGTGGAGGTAAATGAAGACGTGAAGTTGAGAGACATTACGTATTTGCTTAGAGATAGTGAAGGGGTGAATGGGTAATGTGTAACAAGCAATTTACGAGGTAACCGACGCAATGGAGTAAAACCAGATAACTAAAGAACTTTAAAGCACAATCATATCACCACTCAGCGAGGCCTAGCCCCACACTTCCATGTATCACATTCCATTGACCAATAAACACATCTGAAGACAATCGAAAGCAATAGCAGCAAGAGAAAAGCTGCCTCGACTACGAATACACATCCACATCGCCGCTCACTCCACGCTTAACCATTCCCCCATTGGAAAAAATCAGACTGCTTATGATGCATATTAAAGAACACCGACCGAGTCTCTTTCTGTTCTCAATTCCGCTATTTCACTCCTTGCCTGATCTTCCATGGTATCTCCTACATCTGCTGCCCAATGTTGTCCGTGTTTCACCATCACATCCAATTGGGCTTATTGCCAGATCTACATTATCGGTCATCTTTGAGAAGAAGCCTATGAAGCCTTCTTTGGTGTGGCAGGCCCGTTGACATATTTTCCAACGTCTGTAGCATCGTGGAATGTCCTTGCTCCACCCTTAACAGTATCCCATACTTGTCTTGCGACAGGTGGAGTAGATTGACCACCAACAAGAGCATCAACTCTTGCCTCCAATTGTCTGAATTGGGCTTGAACAAAGCTACTTTGGGCAAATCGTGCGCGGAGGAAGGCAGTGTAGATTGCAATCAAGATCCAGGAACCTTTGCTGAAGGTAATGGCAGAGAGGAGGAGACGGCCCCAGAGAAGGATCTCGAGAATAGCAACCAGACCCATGGAGGCATCGTAGTATTCCTTGACGAATTTGCCAATGGTATCAGCCAATGCGTTAGGCTTGTAGGTTGGCTTGCCACCTGGGGAAGCAGCAGCTGCGGCAACTTGAGGTGGCTGGAGGGTTGGGATCAGGTTGGTACGAGTATAGGTTGCGACGTGGAAGATAGAATAGATTCCGAATGGGAGCATCGCGAGGGGGTATTGGGGACCGAAAAGCCACACAAGGGCCATAGCTGCCCAGGTAAGCGCTGACCATAGAGGAATTGCGACAGGACTTACTCAAATACTGAACGTTCTCATCAGCCACAAGTTGAAGTACACCGCCTTGAGCTCTACTTCCAGCTCTCGATCGAGCTCGGAATGCCTTGTAGACCACAATTCCGTATGTGACAGCTGCCGAAATGAAGGCCGTGCGGTACGAGAATTTGGCCCATCGTGAATAGTAGTTGAATGTGATATAAGATAGGCCATATCGTGCAATGCAAAAGAGGAGTGTCAGATGCCTGTGGAGAGGTCGTCAGTATTCGTTATTAAATTTCCGATATTTTGATGCACAGTAGGGAGCTGCAAGCCCAGTCCCGGAGCTTGGTTATGGCAGAAAATAGATATGCCCAAGCTCCAAAGACGATCTGGGGAAAGACAATCGACGTACCCAACAAACCAAGCGACTACAAAGGAGTATCAGCATATGCAGTCATGTTGTTTTGGAAAATGTGACCTACATTGTAGAGTCTGCGCAAGAGCCAAAAGTCTCTGCGTCAATGGCAGGGAGGCGGAAGGCGGGGGAGCCATTGTATGAAGATCTCGAGTGTGTTGACTGGATCTGAAATGATTATGTTCTTGCTTTGTTGTTGCAAGAAATTGTCTCAGTCGGGAGGGTTGAAAGAGGTCGTGTGCGAAAGAAGCAACCTGTTTTCGGTGGGTGAAGAAAGTAGAAGATGGCTGGTGAAGAACCCTGGAACGATCGCTTCCACAGAAGGATCAGCCAACGTCACAAATGTCAAAGAGCCCTTGGTATTCACTCACAGTCGATGCAAAATCGCAACGTGGTCAGTATATATATTTTGAAATAATATTTTAGAAGACACAAAGTGATAGAAGTTCTAAATATCCCAAATTTTCCAACTATTGGCAAATCCTTCTGCCTTGATTCGGTCCCTAAAAGCCACATTGCGTTTCGAGTTCTCTCTTCTTGAACCCGCATCGTCATCGTCTGTGGCTGGATGCACTAAGCTACCTTACCTTGGAACGATCATCACATGCTAGGATCCTGAGCAGGGGCAACTCTATCGACCAAATGAACTGGTAACATGAGCAAGGCTAGATATTTGGCACATATGCGGGTCGCTTTGCAAGAAGTATATGGAGAATTCGTATTAATTCAAAGCTTTCGTGGTATCATTCATGCGCTGAACTCCTTTCCATGCGATCCATATTTCCACACCATATACGCCTTTGAATGCTCTCATGTCATCATAATGCCACATGAATATTCCCATATGCCTGAGAATGCCTCCCTTTGTAAGGACCGCTAGAACTCCATTAAATGCTTCACAGACAGCCAGGCTCTTAACGACGCATGCGCTTGTTATGGAAGTCCCGTCCATGGCCATGGCCGCCATTGCGATGATGGTGGTTTTGAGGTTGCTTGACGATAGGCTCCTCAATCTCAACCTCGTATTCCTCCATTTCAATATTGAAGAACTTATCAACCACGGCCTTCTCCTCCTTAGCTTGCTCGGCATCCAACATGAAACGAACAGTGCCATCTTGACCACGAGCTCCCATGCCACGCCGGCTTGAAGCGGAAGAGTGTGGACTCATAGTTGCAGGAGAAACACCGTCTTTACCATTCGTACGTGTGTCGGAAGGACTGGCCGGGGTAATCGGGGTCTTGGGCGTCTTAACATTGGACTTGATGCCATTGGTCTTGCTCGATTCATACCAGCAGGTGTGGCGAGGCTTGCTATCATCCCGACACTTGAGACGCACAGCAATGAACTTCTTCATTTCGTATCTAGGGCCAACGATCGTCCTGTTTTGATTGTGGGTATATAGATCAAGAAGATCATGAATAGTTTCCAAGACCTCCTCTTCACCGGTTTTGTGCTCTTTGTATCGGGCGAGGGTGATAAAGTCTTCCTGCGTGTCCATGAGCATAGTTGCAAGCTTGAGGGGCGCGTATGACATCGTAGAAGTGGTTTGCTTAAGAGGACCAAAGGTTCTGTAGAGATCGGTCAAGATATCAAAGCCGAGAAGAATAACAGGTTGTTCGAGTCCAAGAAATTTTCCGATCTTGCAAAGATACTTATGAGGATACCGAACACGGAAATCAAAGCCAGAAGCCTCTAACATCAAGCGCTCAAGTCCGATGACGATCTTCGATGGACCTTCAAAACTCTGCAGATAGATATCAGCATTGTTTCTAGTGAAGTGAGAATTATTTACTTACAATATCATCAGCGCTGAGGTGCTCAGAAGGAGGAACCTTCATGTTGTGGGAAGCACAAAGGATGTCCTTGGACTTCTTTAAGGTGTCTTCGATCTTGCACGCGGTGAGAAGGGCAGCTGCAGCAGCATCTTGGTATTGATATTCAGTGTCCTTGTGGACAAGTCGGAATTTGTGGTAGTAGACAACTGCAGTGCAGAAGGTTCGAATTGGTCTGAAGGGAAATAAGTAAAAGTATTTGTAGATCTAAGAATAAACTCACAACTCAAGAGCCTTGCGAACTTCATCAATCCACTGAACACCACGGAGTCTATTTTCGTCTTCACGCGCCTGGTTAAATCCAATTGAGAGGAGCTGAATATCGATCTGCTGCTGGAAGAGGTACGGCTTTGCAACTTGAATATGTGACGGATGAGGGCCAGGAGCTTCAACTATGACAGCGTTGGACGGAGCCATGCTTGTTGCAGATGAACTTTGTAGAGGAAGTGTAGGTGAAGTGCGCGTTGTGCGTGGAGTCACAGGAGAGACAGAGCCTGAAAGATATCTTGCGGCTCCACAACATGGAGACGAAGAAGATCTTGGTAGAACCCAGCCTCGCGGGCCTCTAGGAGCATTGCCTGGAGGCCGGACATTTTAGCGTCGGTGCTTCGGCGATTCTGTGCCGCCTGTTTGATTGTGAGATTGTTCAAAGCGGTTGGAGACAACCCCGGAAACCAAGATCAAGCTTCAAATTATTAACTTCCTGGGAACTGGATCTGAGAGCATTCACTCGAGTATTGAAATACACTGCTTCGATTCATTTACGCATCCATTTTCCGAACTATTGGTCCGAGCAAGAATGGCCCGCCTTGCCACCCTCTTCAGCCTCCTCGCAGCCTCATCCCTCATTAGCTCCACGGTCCTCCCTACTCCTCCCTCCCGCACCAGCGATGACGATAATGACACTCCCCTCCCTCTCATCATCTGGCACGGCCTAGGAGATAACTATGCAGCAGAAGGTCTCGCAACTGTAGCCAAACTCGCCGAAGACACCAACCCTGGAACACTCGTCTATATGATCCGTATCGACGACGATGCATCCGCCGATCGATCCGCAACCTTCTTCGGGAACATAACCACCCAGCTAGAGAAAGTCTGTGCTGACCTTGCAGCGCATCCTATTCTCTCGACTGCCCCAGCAGTTGATGCGCTAGGCTTCTCTCAAGGAGGCCAGTTCCTGCGAGGTTATATCGAACGGTGTAATTTCCCTCCTATCAGAAGTCTAGTTACGTTTGGGAGTCAGCATAATGGGATCTCTGAATTTCAAACCTGTGGTGCAACGGACTGGCTCTGCAAAGGAGCGAATGGACTCTTACGTTCCAATACTTGGTCTTCGTTTGTCCAGAACCGTCTTGTTCCCGCACAGTATTTCAGGGATCCAAATCAATATGATTCGTATCTCGAATACAGCAATTTCCTGGCTGATATTAATAACGAGAGGGCACTGAAGAATCAGACCTATAAAGACAACTTGGCAAAGTTAGAGAAGTTTGTGATGTATCTTTTTGAAGATGATGAGACCGTCATTCCAAAGGAGACGAGCTGGTTTAGTGAGGTCAATGGGACAGAAGTTACGGAGTTGAGGGACACGAAGATTTATAAGGAAGATTGGTTAGGATTGAAGGAGTTGGATAAGAAGGGAGCTTTGCAATTTAAGAAGACACCAGGTGGGCATATGACTTTGACGGATAAGTTGTTGGAGAAGGTTTTCAAGGACTACTATGGGCCGTATGGAAGGAGTTTTGAAGATGAAGTGAGGGAGGAGATGAGGTATACATTGCAAGAGGAGTTGTAATTTGCGCATCGCTTGTATTGTAATGATAAAGGGCATTGATTTTGGACACATGGAAAGATACATGCACTTTTTCACGGGGAGGATGCTCGATCCAATAATTCCAGCTCTGTGAATGCCCTGAGGTCATTGGATTGGGGCAAAGCTCATGCCTTTATGACGCGAGAGACCATGATGGGGAACATTTGTAAATACTCAACTTTATTCTTCATCGTGTCCTTCCGGAGGCGCAAGTCAAAAGCATTTTACCCATCCATACTCCTCTCCTTACACGCCAAGCAATTCCAAATTCAAGAGATTAGACAGCCACCTCCTTCACTTTCTTAGTCTTTTTCGTAGCCCTTGACACATCATTACCCAAATCCAACGCTACTTGCAACTTCTGCTTCTTCAATTTCTCCTTCCTCAACGCAATCTCCTTATCCAATTTATCATCATTACTCTCCACCACCTTCGCCTTCTTGCCCTTCTTCTCCACCTTTCCCCCATCAGCCTCGCTCTTCTCCGCAATCCTCTTTCTCTTCTTCGAGGTATTTGCCTCAACAACCTTCCGCACTTGCTCCTCATCCAACACATCACCTTCATCAACCCACAGTTCATCCGCTAACCAAATAGGTAACGCCGTTGTCTCTGGTCCCTTGATATGTATACTCTTCACTCCTCGCCATTTCTTCGGCACAAATCGTTCAATCAGCACACTTGCTACGGTTTCGACGTTTTCCACAATCTTCTCCGGTTCCCAAGAGGAATGTCCCACTTTCACGGACGTATTTGTAGAGGGCGAGAGGTGGACAAGCGTAGCATGAATCGCTTTCTCAATCTCGGCAGCTATCTCCTTAGCACTCCCCGTTCTAGGCCCGTCTTTTGCACGCGCAATTCGCTTGCCTTCTGTCCTTGGTGCCGGGGCTTGTAAATCGACGGGAACAGGTCGGGTAGCCGCCGCGCTGTAAAAAGTCTTCCCTAACGCCTTAGGTAACTGCGTAATGATCCTATCATCAGCAAGGAAGATATCGTGATTCGATCGAAGTTGACGTTGCGCTTCGTATTGGTTGTATTTCTTCTTCAGCTTCTTGATATCGATCACTCTAGTGATTCGTGCGGCGAGAGCGGAGGGAAAGGCAGGGGATGCGACTATGTCTTTGTAGGTTCTTTGGGGATCGGTGGTGATGAGGCAGATGGTTTTGGTAGAGGAAGTATTGAGAGGGTGGGGAAGGGTGATTTTGCCGGGCTTGAGACGCTTTTGGTCGATTATATGCTTCTTGGTGGTGAGATTGAGGTAGATGGCTGGGGAATTGTCCTTCTCCCCCTCGTCGCCATCAACGAGGAGATTTGGCTTTGAATTCGACTCTGGATTTTTATTGATCTTCATATGTTTGAGAAGAGCGATAGAAGCTTTGAGAGTCTGCTCAATTATTAGTATTGGCGTTTGAATTTGCGAGATGAACAGACCTGTTCTGAGTTGAGTCGATATGGGGAGCCACTCTCGACCTTTGTGGTCAAAGCAGTAGATGTGTGTGCCATTGCGGCAACGAATGATCTAATAGCTTTGGAGTTCTTAGTTCCTGCTCAACGTTTGAGGGATATTTCGTGTAAGTCCAATGTATTCTCAAGCTTGCCAAATAATTTTTGGAAGCGTTTGAAATTTCTTCGCCAAAAGGGGCTGACCGCTTTTGTTAGTTCCTGCCAAATCAGGCGGTGAGAGGACTTAAGAAAGCTTCCTTTGATATTTCTAAGTCCTTTAAGAAAGTGCCTTTAAGTTTTCTGCAGATTTGCATAAATTATCAATGGAAGGAGCAGTCCAGTTATTGTGGAAGAGAACTCTAAGAATAGAAAGGTTGTTCTCGTATCATCCCTTAAATAGGTACAGAGCAGGTAACTTCCTTCTGAAGGCGGGGTCATAAATTTGTGCTCTGCTACACCGCAAAGTCGTTTCTTTCCATTTAGCAAGTCATGAAATAGCTGCATAGGTCCTCAGGTAGAAGTGGATTGATAAGGTCAAAAGGCCAAGGATTTGAGCTACTAATGTACAAGATTTTACTTTCATTGTCTCAAAGCGCGTAGATAGCGTGACGGAGGAGGTTGGAACTGACAAGGGTCAGTGAATGTGAACCTCAAATATCAACCAGTTCACTTCACCTCAATCGCCATTCAAAGCACATTTTTCTCTCCAATATCACCACCAGAGACTTCTTTTCGTTCCTTTGAGAATCGAACGACTTCCAATCCATTTATCAATTATATATCGAGAAAGTCTGACCCCACACGTCATAACTTTGTGCAAGCCCGCATTTCGTGCTAGGCCAAAAACGCGTTGCAGCCCTTGGTCTGGGTTGACCGTCTCCTCCACATCGACCTTCTTCATGACCTTCAAGACCATACTTTTCTTACTCTTCATTTTCACGGCCTCAATTTTGCCAATTTTGTGTCTTCTATGAGCTTCCATCAAGCATTCAATTTGGTCGTATAGAGCTATCAATCGCGTTCTTGACCCGCGTCCATACGCGGCGTGATATCCGCGTTCGAGTGGTTTTACTTTCAGTTTCTTGTCTGAAATGATGGATTCATCACCAAGCAAGATGAATGCCCAGCCTAGTCTACCATCAACATCCGGCGTGAAGCGCCCAGCACCCACACTGCTGCCAGCCTTTGAGCCTTTCTCCTCATCCCCAGGCCTCCCCAGACCATTGAAGAGAAATCGATCCTCCCCTTCGGAGCGCGAAGCAGCAAACCAGAGATACCCTACACCAATACCAACATCTACCACGGGTATCATCTCCTCTTCACCACCACAATTCCACGCGCGACCTGGTCTTCAAAGAACTCAATCTTCTGTGTCCGAACGAGCTCCCCTCTCTGCTGTACCCTCAATCACTCTTCCCGAGAACGGAGATACCCTCTTGATGGGTAGATCCAGTAATTCTTCCCACTACCAATTATCTGCAAATCGTTTAATCTCCCGTGTTCATGTCAAAGCTCGATACATCGCCGCGACCGTTCCTCTCGAACCGAATAAGGTGGAGATAATATGTAGTGGTTGGAATGGCATAAAGCTGCATTGCCAAGGACGGACTTGGGATTTGGCGAAGGGGGATAGCTTCACGTCCGAAACGGAATATGCGGAGGTTATGTTAGATGTTCAGGATGCTCGTGTGTTGATCGCATGGCCACAAAGGGATCGTAAAGATTCTTTAGGTGTGCAGACTGATTCTTCGTGGGATGATGAGAATTCTCCAAGGGGTCGTGTCTCTGCCATTACTGCTCGTGGTCAAGTAATTCAATCTAGCCCCCTACGTCGTGGACAACGCCTCGAATCCCCTGTTTCGCCAACCCCTGCCCGCACTTCGAATGACTCGAATGTTCTATCAAAATTGTTTTCCGATTCTGTGGAACCTGTTGTGCAGGTATACGAAGATGAACAATCCTCAGAAAATGAGCCAGAAATAGCAGAAGGCATTTCGCAGATCTCCACACAAGCTGGGATCTCTTTTACTGCTACCGCTGAAAGCCAGGCTAGCGATCTCAGCGAGCCAGAAGAAGATCAAGATCCGGATGAAGAGAATGATCCCATTGTTCATTCATTCGGTCCCTTTGGTGCGAACATATCATCACGTATGGAGTCTTTTACGACTGCTGCTTCTCCTGAGGCTCCTCGCGGTCGTCCGGTTCGAGAGCCTTCGGGATCACCTCAAACAAGATCAAGCTCTGAGTCAACTAACCAAGCCGATGCTGTTCCTATTGTCAACCATGTGGTAAATCAACTTGCCTTTTCACGTCTTTCATCAACGCCACTATCGGTCATAATGAATCATCTTCCCGCGGAACTCAGGGGCGTGAATCCAACGCATCCAGAAAATAAAGGGCTGATGAAAGACGATTTGCGAAAGCTGCTGAATGCTGCACCAAGTATTGGAGAGATACATCGTGAAGGAAAGGATGCTGCTGGAAAGCCTCTCGAGAGCGAATATTACTACATCCCAGACGAGGATACAGACGCGCAACGAAGAGCAGCAGTCGTGGATGGATTAAGGAAACCTAGTTTAAGGAATTGTAGAAAGCAACACAAGGTAAGAGTGACTTGCATTCATATCCAGGATCTCTTTTCTGACAATGGCGCAGCAATACTACTGGAAGAAGCCGAAAACTCCATAACGAAGACATCGAATGTCACCCTGTTGCGTGTTGCATGTTGCTCTTTGTACGCGGCCGTTATATCATACTTTTCTGTTGTTCATAATCTCCGTCATACCCACTTAAGATACATAGCGAGGCGTCTAATTGTATTTCTTTCCTCATTGTCTATGGGGGTCCGCTCCCAGAGAGAGCTTGGCTATCTTCCTAGCAAGGCGTTGTCGAGTAGTCAAAATCAAATCATCTTTGAACTGTCGCACAAGTATTTGCCGTGATGTTATTATCAAATGCCATCAAATGCTTGTCTTGCTCGTAAAGAATCGACATTGAGCGGTGCGCATTGGTGGTTGGAGACGAATGAAGAAAAACCCCACCATAAAAATTACCCCGCATTGAGAAATTGGGCTAAACGGCACCCCTGATATTTCTCCGGCCACGCAGAGCGACGGTTATAGCAACCATCTCATGTTAACCCAGAACATCATCCCATTCATGATGCCGATAACACGATTCCCGATTTACCATTTGTCAAGCACTTTCGCCATCCATGTGATTTACGAGGCGAATGTAACCTGATCAAGACGTAAGTAAGCCACAGTCATAAGGTTGGAACAAGCATAAAAGAGAGGATTGAGTCCCATTGATTCGAAGGATTCTTCTCGTAAAAATATATGAAATCCATTGGTAAGCCTCATTTTGTACATCTCCTCCTAGTCTACACTACTGATTGTTGGACGGGTACAGATAAATCCAACATAGCATTAAATACGATTAGCAAACCCAAACAATCAACATCATGGCAGCACAACCACAAAACCAACCCCTCTCCTCCAAATCTCCCAACCATCCAGGCATCCCTTTCCGCAGCACCTCTCAAAACTACATCAACGCCCAGCAGAACTCACCTACCTCACCTAAAACAGGCAAGGCCGAAGAATTTCGCACACAACCTGTCAGGATCCCCGACGGAAGAAGAAATTCGTTGGGAGAGATTATACCAAGTCCGACGGAGAGCTGGAAGCCGAATTTTCAGCGTACGCAGAGTTGGTGCCAGGAAGATCTGAAGAGACAGTTATTGGAGAATGAATTCGGGAAACAGAGGGAGCAGGGACAGGGTACGGGATTTACGGAGGGTGGAGAAGGGAGTAGGAAGGTTTAGGTTAGAGAAAACCATGTTGCAACAGAGAGGTGGGAGGAACTTTTCCGGAGTTGTGGTAGATATGGTATGGGCAGGAATTGTGAATGGCTTGGTGATTTAGCAAAATGCCCAAGGAAACGTGGTACATGGCATCAATACGGTTTGAGCTGGGAGAGTATTGTTTATTCGTGCAATTCAATGATCTCTCTACTCTCAGAAGGCAAAAGTGTTATGCTTCTCCAGTTGCGTTCCTTCATTCTTTGTCACCTTTCCATTGATTTTCTCACCTTGTCTGGAACGGGGCAGACTCCTCTCGGCAGGAAAGCTAGATGCCCGCGGCTGATTCCGCAACCTTTAATTTAGGAGCTTCCCTTGTCCCTCCAAGATATCTGATCAATTTCCCCAATTCACCCTCACCATCTTCTGAGAAGAAGTCAACTTTTGAAGAAACACGGTTACTTTGCTTGGATAGACGGTGTTTGACCAATTCATACATTCGTCAAGCTCGTACCATCATCTTGTCTTCAAATTTTTATTCGATCTCGCTCATGCGATCACATGCAGATGAACAAACGATTCTGTGGTACCCTTCCATAGTACTCCGTTTAGCAACTGCGAAACTTTCGAAAAAAATCCTTCCCGAACGTTCAATTCCCTCAACTTTCAAGGACCCACGTTGCAGAATCTAATTCATTCCTGAAACGGCAACAATGTCTCCCAAGCGTAAGAGAGCCGCTAGGTATGGTTACCATCCTCAAAAGAAGAAGGCTGAAAATCCTCGTAAGCTCCCAAGTTTCTTCCTTTCTTTCAATAGAACTTTCATCAATAAATATGATTCAGCTCCTCCTCCACCGAAGCAATTGTACTTAGAATTCCCCCTCGAAATCGTCGACGGTATCTTCCAAAAGTGTGCCGAAATCGATGATATCGTTAGTGCAACTTGTCTTGCACTAACATGCAAGACGTTTTACCCCGGTTTGAAGAGAGTGTTCGGATGGGAGGATGGGTTGGATGACCATGGCGACATGCAATATAATATGGAGAAGATCGATCTCGAAAGCTTCCTTCCAAATTCCATGGGTGGCCCAGCCTTTCTTATGTACATGTTTTTGAAGGGCGAGAAGCCATGGATGGGACCTACATATACCGAGTACGATCCGACTTACAAACAATTTGTCACTCCAAGAGCTTTCGCCAAGCGTGGCTGGAGCTACCTTTAGAAGCTCGAGGATAGAGAAAAGAGATAAGAGGAACGAGAGCGTAAGAAGCTGATCAGGTTTGGTTATAAGCAAGAGATGCTGATGAATGCTAATGGGGAAGATTTTGACGAAGGCGAAGAGATTAGCGACATTTCCGAGGAGGAAGACGATTATGAGAGCGATTCTGATTATTACGGATGATTGCGAATTGGAGATACACTGCGAGTGTTTTGGGCGTGAGGAGGAGGTAAGAAATATTTTCAGTGTTGAGAAGTGTTGGAGGGTCTGAAGAGAGTTGGTTAGCTTACCGAATTCATCCTTGCTTCTAGACATACAAATAGGGGCCAGTGTTTCTTTCCTTCACCCCAACATCGGAAGAATTAGGAAATAAATTAAGTTTTTTTTTTCATTATCTAGATCAGTGAAAATGCTCGATATTCAAAGGTTTACCGGATGCATCCCCAATGTCTTTCATTCCTATTATTACGATTCCGGCCAAGTGGCTCAAATGAAGATTTACTTCTTTTATAAGATGCTGAAGCAGGATCGAGAGATGTTGCGAAGCTATTATTCATTGGTTATCTCTTATTTGTTCAATTATGTCCATTATCAACTCAAGTTATGGCAGCAGAGAACGGCAAAACAGAGTTGCTCTTACAACATGCAGTGGGAGGTCAGACATTTCAGCTCCGGAAAGAAAAAATTGTAAATTTTTCAGCATACGCTGTAGTAGGTAAATATTAGGAAGTTAAAATTTTCCTATTCCAGACTATTTTAGGAGTATATATACTCGCTTTGAAGTCTTCTACCCATGAGACGTTCTTTTCCTCCTAAATCATTAAAGAAGCAGTCCTAACCCGCAATGTTATAGTGGATTGTCACGGATAGTGCTATGAGAATTGATAGCATGGCCCACGGCACCAACGCTAGTTACGAGTGGCGCAGATTGAATGATCCTGTAGGCATCATACCATACCAGACGCTAGATAACTGGAACAATATTAGACATTGGACAATAGTAGCAAATCTAAATCGACTTCTCCGGCACCATGCACAAGTAGCTCAAGGCAGGTTCGCCAGACCTTCATTATGCTATGTTGCTAATCCACATCAGCATCTGCTAGAATGGGAACTACCTGCAATAACACTATCATGGTAAACGTTCGAGACTGTCTAGACTGCCCTGAAGGCCCGATACCCGTAGAAAATGAGCATTTGAGGCTTGCCTATCATGTCGCTCTGCAAGAATCCCTGGCTCCTAATTTGGCAGCGGCAGGCGCAGTAGGTGGATTAAATGCAGCTCCTACCAGCATAGCCATTCCATTGATGGGAGCCCATCCATTTCACTTTGGCTTCATCAATTCAGCAAATATTGGTATGAAAGGATGAAAACAAACGATCAACTACTGGAAACATTGAAGGGGATATCTCCCCCAGAGAAACGAGAAATGCGGCGGCCAAAAGACTAATTGTTTTTGTGTATAGTCTTATCTCTCTCCTTACCTACTGCAATGGTTCAGAAGCTGTGATATAATGCTGGATACAATGCTGGACGCGGAGGAGCAAGAGTGGGGGACATGCCCTAAAGTTTTATAGCCAATCAGATTCATCTCGTGGATCAAGCACGCCCTGTTGGCGACAAATTGGGCAAATATAAAGTAAGATTGATGGGAGTCATAAGTACATCTCTTACTGGAGTTTTCCCTCTAGAATGTCCAATACTCTCTCGTTAAATTTGATTTGAACAGCTCCGATCCTCAGGTTGTTCAGCATCCTCCTCCCACCCTTGAGTACACCAAGCGCCATGACTCAATCCATCACCTTTCAACCCAAAAATGAGAGTCCCACAATCCGGCCAGCAACAAAACAAGAAGTCAGCACCATCGTATCCCTCGGAGCAAAAACATTCGCCGCCGCATTCGGGCACTCCATGCCAGCTTCGGATCTACAAGCTTACCTCTCAACAAGCTACACTCTATCAGCTCTCAGCAAAGAACTAGAGGATCCATTGATAGACACCTTCGTAGCCTGTAATCCCATTGACCATCATGTAACGGGTTTCATACAGTTGAGGCGGGGTACGATGGAGCCGTGCTTAGAAGGCATGGAAGGGACGATTGAAATCCAACGGCTGTACGTTGATGAGAAGTATCATGGTTTGGGGGTGGGAGGAGCGCTGTTGAAACATGTGCAGAATGTTGCGAAGGATTTGGGGTTTGTGCACTTGTGGTTGGGGGTTTGGGAGGAGAATTTCAAGGCGCAGAAGGTTTATGAGAGGTTCAATTTTAGGAAGATTGGGGTGAGGAAGTTTGTATTGGGGTCGTGTGTTCAGCATGATTGGATTATGATCTCGAGGTTATGAGTTTCTGGTGGCAGGAATTTGTTTGGTAGTTTGAGACTTGAGAAGCAACTGAGCCAGGAAAATTAGTTATTAGAAGATAAACACGATCGCTGCCTTGCTCATGATAGAAATAGGAAGAATCGAGACTCAGAAATAACGATTCCAGTCTGAACCCGATGACATAGCTTCTATAGAGAGAAGCAGCGCAGGCCAGTTACCCAGCGGAGCCTTCCAAGCCCTGATTTGCAGCCATTCACCGAGTTCACTGCACTGAGAGACTTCTCGATTTCGACTTTAAACTTACAATTCAATAATCATGTTTCCATGAGACCTAGATTTTGCATCCAGCTTGCAAAAGCTGGTTCTTTTTGATCGAACTTCGCTCGATAATAGTAGTCCATCCGCAATCTCAGATACTGGCCTGAACGCGGTTCTGTTAGCACTCATTGCGGCCAGCTCTGCTTTATGATTTCTTTGATTGCTCCTACGTAGTAGAAGCAAGGGAGCGAAAGATAGACAGAGTGGGAAAAGCAGGAGATAAGCGAAAATTACCGAATGCGGCAAACGTAAGGGGCAAGGGGAGGTTGTGTGATGCTGACTAATCCACTAGGCAACCTTGTCACTGATTCCGAGTTAGCATCTCTGAAGGAGAAAACTAATCATTGGTTCCTTGATACGCCTTTGGGGGCTTTCATCGATCATGTTTCTCAGTTACAACATTCATCGTTAGCATAAACCAGTCGATGAGACTAGGAGGGATCTATCTAGGATGCGATACTACTCTAGTATGCGAATCGGCTGGTCCACGGCTGGACCGAGGCGCAAGCGTATTTGAGGAGGAGAAAGTGTGGAGAACTCCAAGGGTTCAGTAATCCGAGGCCATTTCAAGCAAATATGCCGAGCTCCTGGGCTTCTAATGGGGCCATTGGATCAAGATTCCGCCTCCGCGCGAAGATATGGCTCACCTGTGATTTTATGCTCTCGGCTTTTGATTTTGCCCTTTCTTCTCAATTAGCTCCCTTTTATGAGTGTTTCTTCAAACGCATATTTGTGCTTTGCTCTTTTGTATATATTTAGTTAAATATTTAGAATCTACGGTGTGGAATAGCTTGAAGCCATGACTATCCCAACGTACACTCCAGTAGTTATTGGAGTGGGCGATATCAAGAACAGGTCTACCAAAGTTGAAGATGCGGTTGAGCCCTTGCAGCTCATGATACGAGCAACTCTAGAAGCTATCAAGGACACAAATTTGTCTCAGGCAGCCGCGGCAGAGCTTCAGTCCAAGATTGATAGCGTGAGCGTGGTAGCAACATGGACATGGCAGTATCCTGATCTTCCTGGCCTTGTGGCAGAAAATTTAGGAGTAAAGCCTGCGTACAAAGTGCTATCTCACCATGGCGGGGACTCGCCAGCTAAGTTATTCGATGAGGCTGCTCGGAGGATCTCCTTTGGAAAGAGTAAAGTCGCTATCGTGACTGGAGGCGAAGCGCTGGCATCTTGTTAGCATTTGAAATTGCTGCTGTATATGAGCAAAAGTGCTAAGGTTCTTGTAGTGGGTGCTTGCGCCGCCGCCGGAAAGATTCCCCCACCTGGCTGGACCCCGCCAGATACCAGTGGCAAAACCATTTCAGTTTCAGATGTGTCGAGATTTGGACAGAGTATGTTTCTTAACCACAATCTAGAATAGCAATCTCTCTTCTAAGTCTGCGCGCAGATCTAGGAACCAATCATTCCATTGGTCTACCTATACACGTTTATCCGCTCTATGAGAATGCCTTCAGAGCTCACCGTAATCAATCAATACAAGACAATGCCACTGAATCAGCCCTATTGTATGCCGATTTTGCGAAAGTGGCAGAGCGAAATCCATTGGCATGGAACTATGGTCAGCCTGCAGCTACCGAGGAGACCATTCGTACTGTGTCGAAGAAAAATAGGATGATCTGCTTTCCTTGTTAGTAGCTGGTTCGTCTTCATGTTACTTCGGTTAACCCCCATTACAGATCCTCTCCTGATGAATGCATTTAATAACATCAACCTTGCGGGAGCCTGTCTCCTTACATCTACCGAGTACGCTAGAGACCTTGGAATTTCAGAATCTCGGTGGGTGTATCCGCTTGGCGGAGCAGGAACCGGTGACGCGGAGTACTGTAAGGCCCAATGTTCTATCTCTGTATGACATAGCTGATATGTCCTGCAGTTTGGAATCGTCCAAACTACTACTCCAGCTCCGCAATCTCAAAATCTCTAGATGCAGGCCTCGACATGTCCGGACTCAGTATAGAAGATATTGATATCTATGACTTCTATTCGTCCGCGTCTTCCCCTCTTCGTTCATGCGAAGTACCACTAACGCTTTGTATAGATGTTTCCCAATCGTCCCAAAGCTCGCCTGTCAGCACCTTAAACTCCCCATCAATCACGGCCCGAAGCCGATTACCCTTCTCGGAGGACTCACTTCGTTTGGTGGAGCGGGGAATAACTACTCTATGCATGTACATTCTTCCCCCTCCCTCCTTTTACCTCAAGTCCCCTTATATCTCCATATTCTTCCACATCTATTCCCAAACTAAAGCTCTGGAAGGCATTAACAGAAATGACCCGAGAACTCCGCAAGTCCTTCGGCGAGCTTAAAAATGGTCTGGTCCTTGCAAACGGCGGCATGGTAACCCATCAATACGTCGTCTGTCTCTCATCTCGACCCCGCAAAGATGGCAAATCCTACCCGACCAAGAATCCACTTCCGGAGATTATCGATGATTGGCAGGTTCCTAAGATCGAGGAGAAGGCCGAGGGGGAGGCTTGGGTTGAGGTACGTTTTGTCTATCTCCCCCATCTAAGAATGAGACTGACGTGGAATAGACATATACAGTCGAATTCAACCGAAACGGCAAACCAGAGTGCGGTCACGTGGTAGGTAGATTGAAGAAGAACGGGAATAGATTTATCGCCAATCATGGAGATGAGAGTACGTTAGCGCAGTTGAGCGGTGGGATTAAGGAACCAATTGGGAGGACGGGGTGGGTTAGCGAGGCGGAGGATGGGAGGAATTTGTTTTCATTTGAGGGGGTTGGGAAATTGTGATGTTTGATGGGGTGGTTTGGATTTGAGGAACGAGGGGAAATTGGATATATGGGTGTCTGAATGTAGGGAGTGGGTGGACTATTGAATATATATTGGAGTTTGCACATATATTACCCAGAATGTACTTAATTTAGCACGACATTGTCATTGTATAAAACATTCTGGGAATGAAGAGAAGCTGTCATATACGCTGCCGCATCCTCGTTTCTCGAATTTCACCATCAGAGAGACACTAGGTAGCCACTCACATAAATGCATAAATTCTCGGAATAGGAGTGGATTGGTCTACCTATGTTACGCGAGAGCGGAGAACAAAGAGAACATCAACGCAAACATGAAATCATCGTGCTCCTTCATTCTCCTCGAAACTCCAATCTCCCGCTCAGATGTGGATCAAAATGAGAAAAGTAGTGATTTCCTCCCCTTCTTCGCCTCGAAGAACGCCTTTGCTAATCAATTTCTTCATGCATTTATAGACCTTGAGGTCCCATTCCATCACTCCCACCAGTTTTGAAATACTCCGTCACGACACCAATTGCGTACGAAGAAAGACCGACCATTGTACCGCCATAGATAATTCTCTTTCCGAAGCTGAGCTTCTTGCGTTGAGGTCTCTCAGCGTCTTCGAACCAATTGGGCTTTCCGCTGAAGACAGGTTCTTCGCGTCTCACATTAATATTTGATTTGAAGGGTGGATCAGACCCGACGGGACGATCATAGTTGACGAAGCCAGTCGGGCTGGCGAAGTTGCCAGTTGCAACCACGGGTTTGCCCTGCATGCCATCAATAGGATTTGTGCTCTGCCTTGTTCGATCTTGGTATGAAGATGACGATTCACTCTTTGTTCCAGACGGTCCAGCAGATCGAACCTTGCGGAAGACGAGTACATCGCCACTACCAGCTATAATTTCATAGCCTTGAGCTTGAAGCGGTTCGAAATGGGGGAAGAATTTGGCGGGATTTGACAATCGAAGGAGAACTTCGGCAGGTGTCAATGCCGACGCTGAATCCGTGACGATAGAGGTTGTCTCAGCTTGGCTAACGGATTGCATGGTCGAGTCGTATGCAAGAATCTTGTAGATAGTTGGTTCTTGAAGGTCAGGGAGCGGAGTTGATCCTCGTGCATCCTTAGATTCAATGTCTGGATTGGACGTCGAAGTCTCTGAGACTTGATAGTGTTTGGAATCTATGCTACCATATCTTTCTTCGTAAATTTCCCGAATTTCGCGTACCAATTCTTTGTCCTTTGAGAACTTATCCCGAAGCGATCGGGGAGCTTCCGCGGTCTTGGGATTAGCTGTCAATATATTATTCTGCAATGGGGGGTGAGAATCAGATTGTGGTAGCGTCTGATCTTCTTCAATATAAGATTTAATCCCCTGCGCCTCCTGACCCGAATTTTTTAATTGTTTTTCTCCAGCTGTGGCTTCGGCTTTGCTTGGACTGTAATAGGAAACCGAGGCTGATAGATCTCCTTCACCCTGACGGGAAGTACACTCCTCAACATAGCTAGTCTCGAGCCCCTGAGGTTTCTTCGAATATGGGTCAATCTCGTTTTGAAGTTTACACTCTTCTGCATAACTGGTCTCTAGTCCTTGAGGCTCTCTGGAGTATAAATCGGCCTGGGCTTGAAGCTTGTCAATCGAGACATCTTTTCCAGTCTCCTGGGAGGTTTTGCGGTCTAAAGAGGTTTGAATTCTGGGAATTGTAGGGTTTCTAGCGAAAGCTTCCTTTGAAGCCCGACCATCTATGTATGCCTTCTCAGCCTTCTTCGTATTTTCAATCTCCTTTTGATATGACAACTCAAGGCCTTGAGGTGTCTTATCATAACCCCAAGCATCGGTTTGAGTCTTTGGGGTCAAGTTTCCATCGGTCTTGTCAGATTCCCATTTTACTTGGAACTCTTCGGGAAAGTCGCGGATGTAGTTCCCTGTCAATATCTGTGAAACTTCCTCTGCACGTTTCTGAGCTAGATCCTTCGTAAGGCTTGGCGATTTGATTGAAGAAAGTGCTTCATCCGCGTTCGACGTCTCCAACTGTTGTGCCTTTTCGAACTCAACTTCTAACTCTTTTCTTTTCGCCAATCTTTGATTTTCGGTCTCCTTCGTCCCCTTGATAATTCCTGAAGCTGCTCGGACGTCACTTGGCCGAAGAAGATCCAAATCCTCTCTCTTATCGATCTCGTGCTGAAAGCGGAATGATTTGTCGGTGGACAAGTTTTTCTCAGTCAATGAAATATTCTTCAATATCCTTCTCGCTCCATAGTCTGCTTTGCTATCAAAGCCATGTAGACCTTTCTCAACTGCATCTTGCTGCACGGGTGCTGGACTGGGAGCTTTCCCATCAGGCTCACTGTGTAGGACTGGACCATAGGACACTCGCTCATCGAATTCTTTTAAGCCTGCCGCAGTTGCGTTAGGCCCCTTACTCAAGTCGCGATTAGATTGCTGGCCAAGAGTGTCTTTACTCCCCTCTTTTTCAAGTCCGCTGGATGTGTCTGAGTCAGCTCTGTTATATTTCACAGGGCCATACCAGGCAATCGAATCGTGATCCCTTAAGCACTCTTGCGTTGAATCGGAGTATACAGGCTGTCCATTGATTTTGCTATGCAGAGCATTATTTTGGGAGGATTCATAGGAGTTTCTACTGTCGTAGTCCTTCAATCCCTCTTGTACCGGGCAAACTGACTCTGGCTTCTGGCCATTAGGCTCATACGCAAAATATGGATTGTATGTATCTTTTCCCTCGTACTCCTTTAAATAGTCTCTCATCTCATGCGACTTTGTAGCTAGTATACTTGGCTCTCCTATCGGCTCCTTCAATTCTGACTCGGGGTTGTTCGGTGGGTGAAATTTGTGAAATAGAGAACGATACCCCTTGAAAGTCTTCACGGGCACCTCGACAGACTTTCGAGTAGCTTCGTCAGTTTCCCTGAAGACTTTCTTGTTGGTAATCGGATCGATCTCATATTTCGGCTCAGTATCAGTGTTATGTTGGCCCTGGAATTTTCGTAGAAACTCTTCATGGTCGTAGTTTCTGGGTGTCAGCTTAGAAAAATAGCGAAGAGCGCAATCAGCATCTTTTTTAGTGGAAACATGGCCATTTCCCAGGCTCACTTTCCTCCGAGCTCGGAAAAGATGATAAACTGAATCAAGAGAACTCTGTTCATTTCCTTCAAGGTGGCTCTTGACCTTCTCCGAAGCTTTCTTTGCCGGATACAATTCATCCATGTCAACCTCGCGTCCTCCCCGCCATGCGCTGCACATGAACCCACTTCGTCCGAATTGTCTTGCTATTATTGGATTCTGTCGATCCCACGAAAGTTTTCGAGTGATAGCTTCTAGATATTTGTGCCTCATGGCTTTTTGTCGGCGTTGAGATTCCTTATGAAAGCTTCGTTCGAGGTACGAGGACCAGAGTCCAATCCGTATCGTTCGGACCTGGCGATGGGGCCGAGATCTCCTCGGTAATGTGCCAGCAGATCTGAGCATCGCGGTTGAAGAAGAAACAGATGTTTGTAGTAAAATAGAGGTTATGGGGGCCTGCGAGACCGAGGCAATGTGAGAGGAGATCATTTTGATAGCTATCGTCGTCTCATACTCGGTGGCCTACCATTGATCAGCTTAGACACGATCCGGTTTGTTATGGTCTTAACTTGCACAGCTACTTCAGTTCAAAAGAAAGAAAATGAAGGGGTTGGATGTTATCTATGCAACAGAGTCTAGAAAGGTCCATCCGCGAAAAAAGAAAGCTTGAACAAAGCTGTGAGCGAGCTTACCAGCGACGATGACCGAACGACTCACACAGTTGCTACAATTTCCACAAACAAGATAACGAGGTCACGGATTCCTCATAGATGCCTCAAAAGGTTCGACACTTCCAAAGATAGGGGTTGAAAATGTATTCCGCGTTGCAGGGAAGCTGTGGTCTTCTGAACAGCTATCGTGAGGGGTACATGAACAGCGGCGGTAAGGCTAGGCACAGACCTCACAGTCCAAATATGGATTGGAGGAGGCAGAAAGGCAAAGATGATGAATAGATAGATCCAAAGGGTGATATTTGAAGTCAGAATAGACAAAAACCCGGTATCACAGGATTCAGTGAAACTCGAAGCTCCCTAGTAAGAATGATGCGTAAGTGAAGGAAGAGTGAAGTGTGAGCGTGATCAGCCGGTTTCCCCGCATACACCTACCTACCTTACGTACCCGCAATAACCCGTATCCCAGCCCAGGCTTCTGTTGCCATTATAAATGCGGCCGCTTGAGCTTTAAAAGCAGCATGATTTATCAACTATGTCATTCGGCCAACCGAGCGAAGTGGGATGAATAATTTGGAAATGCAACCATTCCGATAATGTACATTCTCTGCCAACTTGGATGATACTGAAGGAGGCCGCCCAAATTTCAGTACCATGAGCCCGAGCTTTCCTATTTGTGTCTTGCCTTTCCTATACATCCTTTGCGATACATCTTGTGCTTAATGGGCAAGCCAAGCCGTACTCTCCCATAAGACTGCAGCACCTTTGCACACTCTTTCGCATACGCTTGCGTATCAGCAGATACAACCATGAGCAAACGTCAATTTAAATCGCAGGCTTCTAGCAGTCGAGCGGTATCAGGAGGTGGGCTTGGTGGATTTGGTGGCTTTGGCGCTGCGTTAACAAGCAGTACTCTCTCTTACCTCACAGAACCCCCGAATATCTCCTCTATCAGCGATTCGAATGTTATAGTTTGTTTTAAGAATCTCTCGAAGAAGGATGGCACCACAAAATCGAAGGCCCTGGAGGATTTGCGGGCGCATATCCAAGCACACCCGCATGAGCAAGATGGAGGAGTTGAGGAGGCGATTTTGGAAGCATGGGTGGGTTTCCTTTGTTTTGGTCATGTACAAGTTGATGGTGATAAATTGCTAGGTCAAATTCTACCCAAGAATCTCTATAGACAATTCCCGTCGAGTGCGTGAGCTGTCTCACAATATGCAATTTGAGCTTCTGAAGTCAGCTCGCAAGCGGATGGAGAAGTACATACTGAAGGTAGTTGGAAGCTGGTTGGCCGGAACATATGACAGAGATAGAGCTGTGTCACGGGCCGCAATGGACGGTATCACGTCTTTCTTGGATACAAACGAGAAGATGATAGTGTTTTGGAAACGCTGCCAAGTTCAAATTCTCGAGTATGCTCAGGAAGCAATCAATGAGACACCCCAGACTCTTAGCGACGAGCGGACCATGACTGCCGATGATGTTCAGGCGAAATATTTCCGGGTAGTAGGGTCAAGCATTTCTCTTGTAGTCAATCTACTCGTTAAGCTTGGCCCAGACGATATACTAAAATACCAGGACAAATATGACGAGTTCCTTTCAAATAACAAAAGCCTCTGGGCTCTTTCCTCATGTGAAGACTCATTTGTCAGGAGAACAATATATCAGCTGCTCGAGGTCGCCTTAGACCAGCAACGAGCCATAGTTGAGGCGGATCTCGAACTCATCAGTCATGCGTTCATTGCAGAGGCATTACGAGCTTCACAGTCCTCTTCAGCCTTTCAACTCGTGCAGGCTCTGAAGAAGCTTACCTCGCTTTTTGGTCATGCCTGGACTTCGGCCTATAAGGGAAAGCGATCTCCATTTCTTAGACTCCGCCACTTTATCGAGAAAGGATCTCAAGGTGGACCACCGGCCTATTGGCAATCTCTAGAATCACTAATTTCCGTTCTACCCGCTGAAATTCTTCCAATCGACAAGCAGTCTTCACTAGAGTTTCTTAATACTTTTCGTTCCGGTATTGGTAGCAGGGACGAGCCCAAAAACAATACGCCGGAAGCATGGTCTAGTTATTTTGCAACTACTGCCCTTCTTCTAGGCCATTTATCTCAGCCTGCCGACCAAGCAGAGCTCTTTCAGAATTCAGTATATCCAGTCTTTGAGCAGTATCTGCATCCAACTGCACAAAATTCCAAATGGTCTATTGGTAACAGCACAGCGGCATTAGCTAAAGCATATAATATCTGTGCATGTTCTAAAGAACCAGATCTACAGAAGCGATTCTCTGACGAATGGCATCGTCTGGCTGATGACTTTATTCAACGGCTGAATACATCGCTACCTGAGCGGTCAAAAGATTATCACAAGTCTCAATCTGCTGTTCTTGCAGAAAGCCATCGTTGGTTTGCTTTACTTGGCGGAGTTCTCAGAATTGATAATCCGGACACGCCTAAGGATGTTTTAGTTCTTCCGTCAAACAAGATAATCAAAGCCGCACTTGCGGCCGGAGTCACCAGAAATGGAAAGCTATACTCTGCTGCTGCCACTATCGAGGCAGCTTTGCGATTTGCTCCAGAACTAATGCGAATATCTTCTGTATCCCTTGAGGATATCAAGTCATTTCTGGAGAGTCATCTTCCTAAGTTAATTATGTCTCCTTCCTCGACCTATTTGATTTCTATCCAGAATCTTTTTCGCTTAATCCCCGATCAACAAGAATTTGCAGACAATGTCTGGCAATCGACTATTGACGGCCTTCTTCCACTGCCCGACAATGGATCAAAGTCGAAAGTGGTCGCTGGTCTCATTTCGAACGATGCCGTGGCAAGCCTTGCCCAAGATGATCCAGCACTTCAAGATTTTGTGTTTGAAACTACAATAAGGGTGGCACAGAGCAAAAAAGCAGACGAGGATTGGTCTGTTTTTGAGGCTGCAGTCACATATTCTTCGCTGACTGAGGCTACTGGGTTGAGGATCCTGGAGCAGGTCATCCACCTCATAGATTCAAATAGTGAGAATATTGATGGTGTATTGATTATACTTGAGGCAATTTGTCGAAAGCAGGCAAAGCTATTACGGCAAGAAAGAAACACATATGTAGTTCTTATAACAAAGCTTCTGGCACTCACGGAGCTCTCGGATGCTGTGATAACCCCACGAGCTAGTAGATTAAAGGCGGCCATCGAGCAATCAGAACAAGGCACTGAGTCAGAGCAGTCACCACCAATATTGCATGTCATTCGTGAGAATTTGGAGACGGCGACACCTCAATCTTTGAGGTAAGTTTGAATCTTTAGCAGAAGCCTGTTGCTCTGTATCGTCGTCAAGGTCATTAATAGATTCGTAGTATTGAAACCCTCGTTCAGCAAGCAAAATCACTTGTAACTGCTTCCGGAAATCCTTCGATTTTCAAGGATCTGCTTCCCAATACTTCAAAGTGGCAGAAGTATCTTGACCCACTCCTAGCACCGATTCCCAATCCAGCACTGGGAGTGATGAGACCATTCGCAGGAGCCGTCTTCCTCGTCCGGCCATCGCCAACTGAGCCTATTCGTAAGCTGACTAGAGATCTAAATGGGTATTCAGTCCCACTTCGAATGGCATTATATAACGCTCGTCTTATCAAGGAATGTTCGGATGTTGTGCCGAATGACCTGCCAATTGAAGTTCTCTATCTTCAAAGTCTGACTGCACAGCTTGTACAAGATCAGATTGACTCGAAGGAACAGAACTTGCTATTCTCTTCTATTTTAGATCCGGATGTTGTTGGTGAGCTTTTGGAATTTTTGTCCCTCTCTGCCTTAGGGTTGCGTCATATCTTCAAGAAGTCGAATAGCTGGCTCGCAGAGTTTGACAAACATTTGCCCGCAGAACAAGAGAACTCTTCTTATGCCACAAATCGAATGGTATCCAGGCTCCTCCAAGTAGCTGGCACAAATACATCAGCTGGTTTCTATGCCGCTCGGATCCTGAGCTCCTTGCTGCAACAATTGGTTGAGGATCAGGGATGGAACAGCAGCCAGGGCGAATTATGGCTTCAGAAGCTAGACATCTTAAAACCATCGTCACCGAATATTTTAGGGGCTTGTGCGTTGCTAATAGGCCTCCAAGAATGCCTTGGAACGAGCAAGATCGCCAACAACCTATGCAATAGACTGGTTAGTGATGTTGCCGGCGCCTCAGCACAATCCGAAAAGACACTTGGTCTACTCGTACTTCTTAATGCCTCTTTTTGTGTCTACCAAGAGGGCGATTTACCAGTAGCTCAGAATCGCCTCGTTTTTGCCGTGAAGCAGATTCTTTCTTGGACCGATACTCTCGCTGCTACCAACATTCAACTTACATCCGAAGCATGTCACGCCTTACACAGACTACTTCCTGCCATCAAGGATGTCTACGGTACATACTGGGATACAGCACTCACATTTTGTATTTCCATTTGGAATTCTGGTGAGGAAGGAGACCTGGCTCAGAAACAATTACCAATGGTTGGCATGTCTCTCAAGCTTTATACAATATTGCGGGGCCTGAAAGATGCCAACGATGATTTAGAAGACTCCCTCAAAGAGCTCCACGAGCAAATTTCTCACAGCATGATCAAACTCCTGAAACTCCGCAGGCTCGATGGGAGATCTATTCGAAAAGCTAAAGAAAGCGCTCCTTTAGTCTTCGTAGATGATTTACTTTCCAGAGAGATAGCGAAGATCCCCTTGAGCCATGTTAAGGATGATTTGTCGGACTTTTACCCTCTGGTTGCCTCGGATTTTCGAAATGTTCAGTCCGCAGCCTTCGATGTGCTCCATCGCGCGCTTCCTGAGGTGCAGGAACAGCTATCTGTCGATGTTCTTCTAGAAAAGAAGGGTAAGTAGTTTCTCGATTTTCATGGGCGCTAATTGACTTGAAAACAGATGCACAACTTCCTGAAGAACTGCTTTCGCTCCTTCTCGACGCTCCCTCTTTCAACGACTTTCCTGATGAGATTTTGGTGGAGTTCCCGACCTCCATTCGGGGATATTTACTCTCGTGGCTCCTTGTCTATGATTCCTATAGTAAGGCTTCCTTCAAAGTACGCAACGATTACAGTGATACAATCAAATCAGAAGACTACATTGGTCCACTCCTGGCGTTTGTCTTTGATGTTCTGGGCCACTCTTCAGGCCATCCTGTCAATCTCAGTGGTTTTGATACGTCAAAAATTCGCTCATATGATATGTGGGGAGCCAACGATGTCGAGTCAAACGAGCAGAATATGCACTGGCTTCTTGTCAATCTTTACTATCTTTGCCTCAAGTTTACGCCAAGCTTAGCAAAGAATTGGTGGATGGATTGCAAGTCAAAACAGACTCGCATCGCCGTAGAATCGTGGACCGAGAAATTCTTCTCCCCTCTTGTGATACAAGACACCATGGATGAAGTTTCTCGGTGGGCCGAAACCCAGGAGACGACCGATGATGAGAAAGAGCTCATTGTTAAAGTATCGAAGAAGTCCAGAGAGGTTTTTGCTGGCTATGAGGTCGATGATATGATGATGCAAATTGCTATTCGGTTGCCCTCGATCTATCCTCTCGAAGGCGTCAAGGTCGATGGAATCAATCGAGTCGCCGTTTCCGAAAAGAAATGGACAAGTTGGATGATGATAACACAAGGCGTCATCACCTTCTCTGTAAGTGCTTGATCTAGGTCGCAGAATTCTAATTGACATGTGTAGAATGGTTCTATAACAGATGGTCTTATTACGTTCCGCAAGAACGTCACTGGTGCTCTGAAAGGGCAATCTGAGTGTGCGATTTGTTATTCAATCATTTCCTCCGACAAGAAGATGCCAGACAAACGATGTCAAACCTGCAAGAATTTGTTCCATGCCAGCTGTTTATTCAAATGGTTCGCCAGCAGTAACCAGAGCACATGTCCGTTGTGTCGTAATCCTTTTCACTATGGGACAGAGACAACAAGAAGAGCAAGAGCTCCAGCGTGATAAAATTTGGGGAGTGAAGAGAAGAGACAAAAGAATGGCATGATTAATCACGGCTTTGTGAGAGGGAGATAACGAGGTGCAAATAGACCTGGTGAGAACTAGCACATCAGGAAATTTCAGGGACTAATTTGAAATAATTCAATCCCAAGTTATTGCCTTCGTTTGGTGTTATATGTGTTTCTGCAAAAATTTTAAGGCTCCCAAGTTGCACCTTCCCCTTTTTTGGCGAGTTGCGTCACGTGAAAGTTTCCCCAAAACAAGTCACCATTTTCATTTCGAACGCTTTTCTTTCCCTCCTCTTCTTAACATCCATCTCATTTGATCGAATACAGTGCTGCCTTAAAGCTGGGCTCAAAATGCCACGGTTTGTCCATTTCAAAGGAGGAAAATTTCATTCAGGATCTCTTAAAGATTCAGAGGTATGGCCCGTTGCTCGAAGATGCAAGTTCTTTTGACTCACGCTCACACAGAACAAAATTAAGAACGTAAGCTCACTCATCAATTCATCAGTGAATTTTTTCTTTTATCTAAATTCACAGCACACGTCTCTAAACATTGTACAGGGAGTTATGGACTCTCCCAAGCCAGCTACCATGGCACGTCCAGTAAGATCGCCCTCCCGTCCAAAGGCATGACACTCAATTCTAATTATTTTATGGCAGGAGACACCTAAGAAGCCAGCTATTATTGACTCTCCTGTAGGGCATCTTTGCTCACATCACAAACTTCCACACTGACTATTCCCAGAAGGACTTGAGCCCGATCGACGAAGATAATATCTCCTCTCCTCCCATTTCACCAGCAGGCTCCTCTATAGACGGTCACTACGAACTCGATATCGACGGTCAACTTTATCCTGCGCTCAGAGACCTTGAAGTCCGCTCCACCAGCTCTGACAATGATGATAATGATGACAATGATGTCTTCTGCTGCCACGCGATCAAAAAGCACAAGCGTAGCTCCAAGATGATCACCCCAGAGGAATACGGTCCCATCATCGAGATGTTCGTTGAAGACTTAAATGCCGGACAGCTTGGTGAACCATTGCACCCTGATAAAGCCACAGCTGCCAAGCTTAAAACCTTCGAACGTATCATCAAAGTCAACCCCGTCGTTTACTCCAAGGGTGAAGATAAAGAAATTTATTCCGTACTTTACGCTCAGGATCCCGAAACGGGTGGCTTTGCGGAGGTTCTTAAGATGGACCTTGCTATTCAGTTCAATCCTGATGGAAAGGGAACCTACTGGACTTATAGGTGTCCTCATAAGGGTGTTGTATGTATCTCTACACCTAGTGGCTGTCATTCATCAGGGGCATGCGCATGGATCCGATTCAGTCTGTTGCCCAGTTTATAGAAATCCTTGCTGATTTATCATTCTTACAGTGGAGAATCGGCTTCTTCGTCAAGCGAAATATCGCCAGATGCCCAGACCGACCAACCTTCGGATGCGACGGACTTGATATCAATTTGGGTATCATCACTTCAGCTCAACGCATTGCAGAGGTAGACCCTGTCCGGGCCTTGAAGGGGGGTATGCCAAAATGGGAGAAATGAGTTTGATAGCTCTTTTATATCCTGGCTCCATCTAGAACTTCTGGTTTTGCAAGACTGGATAATCTACTTGGACGTCTAATGTCAACTGGGCGTATTGCATTGCGTTATTTTGCTATGGACTCGCTTGGAGTCTTATCTCGCCAGGGCACGTATTTTTGCTCGTTCAAAAAGGAGCTAGATCATTGATCCAATAGTTCTGAAATAAAAGAGAGCTGTTCCTGCAATTGGACAATCTATATCACCTGCAACCTGCCCGAGTAAAAGAAATTTCCGTTCTAGTTTAATGACCGTTGTTTTAAGCCCGTAAATTTTTTGGGTTTATGAAGCCAGTATATTCACTATCCAAGGAATCAAATAAAATATTATGCATAATCACCGAGAAAAACACAATCACCTCTCCGAGTCGGCCGCGGAGGGTGAGTATTTACCTCATGCAAAGGATGTTCTGTATTCCATTCTCCCAAATCAACTCACGACCCGTCACTTGTTTGTCAACTAAACAAGTGACCTCGCCACTCTTCCAGATTTAGTCTCTACACTCGAGAGCGTCTCGTAGTGGTGAAATCAGCGACACCATCTCATCTCTCTATACTTATTATCATTCTGTTGAGCAGGTCGAAAGATCTACAGCTCTGATAAGTAGAGTAGCTACACTGTGGATTTCTGGATGTAGTAATCCGCCCAGAGGATCTTTGCCGTATTTTTCTTCCTTCCAGTCTGAGATGAAGAGTTTAAATAGGTGGTCTGGGTGTCCTTTAGAGACCTTAAGAACTGATGCCTATAGTAAGTAGAAGTGTGTGGTTCACCTGTTGTTTTTGAAAGAGACAGGAGAGCGATTGAGGGATGGAGGGGTTGAGCGGAAGCATGTTCCACAGGAGGGGCGTTGAAAATGAGGTGTGCCGGAGAAGTTCTTTGAAAATGTAAAACGAGCCAAGAGAGATCAATCTGTCCGTTTTCATTCACCAAAGGATAATCACTAGACTCGATAGACAAAGATGTGATAAAGGGACATTGTTAAGGTTCATTATAAGGAGTATAAACTTAGAACTTACAGGCTCAAGTTCAACTTATAATTTTATTAAATTGCATGAAAACCACTTCCAGAGCCTTTCAAGCGACCGATGTATTTTGATGGTAGAAAAGACAGTTTGTATTTCTTTAATCACGCTGCAGTATTCAAGTTTCTGGTTTATTGATATAAGAAGGAGATAAAGAGACAAAACATGACTTTACCATTTGTAAGACACATTATCATCGACGCCAGACAACAGAGTGAAGCACATATACTGGCAATTGGTTGGTCATTCTTTGTACTTATAGAAGAAGCTCTATTCCTGAAAAAGGGTGAGACTGAGGAAGATCTAGACACAAAATCAGTATCAGGTTACTAAGAGAACTCAATAAACCTTCCTTCGACCACAGTGCCATTGATTTCTATTTGTATGCACTAACTTGACAGAACCTTGATCATTCTTCACAGAGGTGTCGATCTACGAATAGTTTTGAAAGCCCATCCTTTATCGTTGCTTTGATTTTATTTGCTACAAATTTCATCCACTTGGCTTGCTCAACTAATGCTACTGACAATGATTTTAATATTGTCATGTGAGAGATAACATGGGTCAAATAATTCTGCAACAGAAAAGAGCCGTTCCCAGACTTGAAGTAGTTTGGTACATAAATATGCCTTATCTAAAATGTATGAACTTGATTCCAAGCTCTTCTATATGATAAGAAGGGCAGCCAGTTCATTTGCGATTCAACCAGGCAAATCAAAAGACCCATGAACACACAACTAGAACAATGGAACACATGTTCCCTCTGTCAATGGATGTCCCGTCCAAGTTGTCAGAATGTTTGCCACTCTACCACGCCTATTATTGGACGCTGGTGGGGTATTTGGAGGGTCTCTCAGAGTGGTGAAGAGAGCAATATATTCCCAACCCTGCTCCATTTGTCTGTGAGCAGGCCGAAATAACCATGATTCTGGAAAGTCCCTGAGCTCGGATTCTAGCTGTTCTTCCAACGCCCAACCCCTATGACGACCTGGATGAGTTGGAGTCCCCTCGATTGGGGTGCCGTACTTTTCTGATGGCCACTGGTCAATGAAAATCACCCACCCATATACATCAACATCATCTTCGACTTGAACTTCGATAGAATGGGGATCATGTATATCCTCATTGTTTGGGAATTCATGATTGATGTTTGGGCGTGGATATGTATGCTCGTAGTATGTGCAATTCGTGCGAATTCCAGTCTTCCATTTCTTTGGTGTAGGGACACTTGGGGGCTTGGGACTTGACCCGGTTTGATCTGTTGAACTTAGATTGGGAATGAACTTCTCAAAAGTTGGAGAGACGTTTGGGGGAATTCTCAACGGAGCAAGAGGCAAAACACGAGCAGTAGAGACAATAAATAAGGAAAGTGAAACTCGACAATTGGGAAAATTCATGACGATTGATCATCGATTGCTTCGCGACATAGACAGTACTTGTACCCTGGGATAAAAGTAGTACCGTACATTGAATGGAAAATGACTGGAAGTCATGTTGTGATTTTCAGGATAAGGGCTATAGTATAAGTACTTGGGGAGAGATAAGCCTCATCCTTCATCTTCAAAAGGAAGGAAGGAACATACTTAGTTTAAAACGAACGAGCGAGCTGCGTCCTGTCACTGTACAGCACTTGGACAAGTATCTGGGGGGGTGTGGCTAGGTTGCGGCTGAGTTCATCCGCCTCATCCTTCATAGATCCATGATCCCGAGTTGCAAATAATTACAAAGGAAAAGAAGAAGAAGGAGGAGGAGGAAGAGGAACCACTGGAATACGAACCTCTATCATTCCAGTGTTCAAGTGTGCTTTCCATCTCCTCGGTCCAACAGCTAGGGGGGGGGGAGTTGTGTTTTCCATCACGTGAGATACTAGAGTTCACTGGTCAACCGATAATCGTCCACAACCGATAATCCTAAATTTTTAGTGGTCACTGCCCTATAACTCCCTGTAATTTTCAGCGGGCTTATAGGGCAAATTATGCGGTTGAGGAACCATTATCGGTTGACCAGGGATCTCTTGTATCTCCACGTCAGAAGCGGGCGCCGATCCCGTCCTGCCCAGACCACAGCCTCGCAACCTTGTCCAGAAGAGGAATATCCTAACGGCCAATCATCCACCCATCATCTCGAGCTATGGGTTTGATATATACCTAACTTAGAGATCTGCTTGCTGCCCCCACCCAGAACAGGAACAAACCCCGCATGATGGACATTCTACTGTTGTACTTGGGACGAACACCTTATAACGATTCGTTGAATTTGCCTGCAGGTCTTCCTAAGAAGAATATACCTACTGCAAGACGAACCATGCACACTCCCTTTCAACTTTGAATTATGCATCTGATGATAGGCTATTCATCTTGAAGTGTTCAGGTTCTCTCAGCTTGATTGGATTCCTAAAAGCACTATGTATGGCATAAAGATCAAGCTATAAGACTGGTTCCTATACCATCTGGTGTGGTTCCAATGTCCATATCCTAGAAAAACCCCCTTCATAGGTAAATCTATGGACTCCACCTCTTTTAATCATTATCCAACCTCCACAGTTTGAAACCGTCGCCAACATGTCGGTCCCAGCAGATTGCAAAGTCGATCATTTCAGCGGAAAAGAAGTTGATCAACCCGGTCTGGAATCCGTACAGCCTGGCCTTATAACTGTGCAGCCAGGTAAAGAGGCTGTCCCAGACGAGGGAAAATACTATTACTCGCCAACATCGCAGAGTGAACCTTATACTCCTTTTACGCCAGGGCCGAAGGCAGATGTTTTATACGAAGAGGATCCTCAAAAGGCAGAATCCAGAATATGGGGCATGAGAAAAAGTATTTTCTTTCTAGCACTTGCTTTGGTCGTGTTATTGATCATTGGAACCGCCGTTGGTGGAGGCGTTGGTGGATATTTTGCCGGAAAACACGACTCTTCGAGGCACGTTCCCCTCTTTTATGCTGTCCTTCCAATCTCTCGCAAGGTTTTAGGAGCAAAATATTGACTTAAAATAGCAATCAATCGTCCGCTTTAACAACTCCGGTGCCAGCGTCCAACATCAGAACTGATACCACAACTGCGAGCATAGCTCCGAGCACAACACCGAGTCCAACAACTACCTCTGCCTTCTCCAATTCCAACTCAACTGCTTCAACAACAGACTCGGCAGTTTTCACTGGCCTACCTTCAGGGGTCACATTCCCATGGGGAACTGGGCCCCCTCCCTGGATTACAATGGCCCACTCTTCAACAGCAGCAACCACGACAAGCACCTAAGATTCTTATGCATCGACGTTCAGACAAACGATTTTCCTCTTCATCTTCACTCTCAAAATTTGTCTTAGAATCTATGGACAAATGGTTGATGCGTGCTCCTTGGTGAACAGACTCCGGATTAGTATGTGTTAGCTGCAGGATAGGAGCCACCTAGTTGTGAAAATGCTCCAGGTTGACCCGTGGAGCTGCACAGCACAGATAATCCTGTGTGTGAGTCTCATCATGGCAGGATTAAAGCTATGTTTCTAGTCAAGGGATGAAACATGAGAGTCTAAGACCAGCGACAAGTGGCGAGGTTAGATGTAAAGCAGCCAATGGCCACATTGTCGCGCTTTGAAATCTTGTGAATAAAATATAGGTCTTTCATAGTTAAAGACAAGGAAGTAATATTTGCAACGAATTTAAGAAGTACAACGGAAATCCCAGAATGTTCTCAAGTTGTGTCTGTTCATCTTTCTTGGAATACTGTTTCAGGAGGCAAGGACAAGCTTCCTTTTCTATCGGCTGACTGCATAATTTTAAGATTGAGAGAAGAGTATTCCCAATCTCCATCAACAATATTTCAGTCTCAGGAATATTTCCGAGCATATTCTGATGCTTGACTAAAAAACTTACCATGTTTTGTTGTCTGACATTATCCGAAAAACACAATCATTCTTTCCTGAACTTTCTACACCACTCGCGAATTTGAAGCCATCTTGGTGAACAACCACGCTCTTATTCACTCTAATGTATGTCTCAGTTAATAGATAGTGGATTAGTCGCTAGTCTGATGCGCGATCTATATGAAACTCCCCCTCCAGAAACCATTTGCACGCAACAAACTACAAGTATTTCAACCAACTGTGCGCACAGCAAGCAGCCCATGGCCAGCCAAGGAGTATTATGCTGTACCACCAGCAAGGTAGTCCACGAGACCCTATCAAACCCTTCTTTCAAGCAAGCCACCATACAGACTACCTACTTCCTCAAAGTCGTTACCGCTCTCTGCCAGAAGCACCCATCCTCCATCCCCAGAGCCTTCGATCTAGATATCATTCAGATGGAGCTCGGCCGTGTTGATGGCATGCTTATCAAAATCGATGGTTGGGGATCATCATCCACTCAGCCTACAAGGTACGTTCTAGGCAGTGATTATGAAGGACGAGGCAGAATAGCGAGTTTTCTTGAGATTTTTGGTGTTAATTTTTATATTATGACGAAGTGGGAGGGTACCGGGATGAAGGTTATGATTGATTGTGCCGGAGGAGAAGGAATGCATGAGCCTTTAGTGCTTGAACTGTTAAGCAGAATGGAGCAGGACGGAATGGATGGAGACAAGCATAGAACGGAGGGGAGACAGAGAGTGTCGATATTTCAGCTACCAGCTCAGGAGCGGCAGATGGTGGAGTATCAAGGTTCCAGAAGCATGGTACCGCCTCCTGAGTGGCAACAAGAAAGTATGGGCGATAGAGACCAAATGACTGTGTGGTCACCACCCACTTTACAGCGAACAGGATTGGTAGGAAGTCGAGGAAGAACGTCACCGCCTCATTTGTCACAGCGGGCGGAGGACTTGCTTATGAACGCTTTTCGCTCGACACGAGCTGCCCCAGGAAAATGTCAACGTTTGCTTGAAGAGTTGCCACCTTCCGCTCTGCAGGAGGAGGAGGTAGACGGCGAAGATATACCAATGTACGCAAGAGTCTTACCTAAAAAGGCACGTTTTGCAGCACCCCTTCAATCTCTACGAGGGCCTGCTGACATACCAAATCGACGTCGGCAGCCATGGGAGCGACGAGAATCATCTGGAACGCCGCCACCTAAGGTCCTCCACCTGAACAATACCCTCCCTAACCGAATGGAGGGTTTATTCAAGAACCATATTTCTCCAGAGGAGGCTCGATATATTCTGTGTCCACTGCGTGCAGAGAATGTACTCAGACATGCTATTTCTCGAGACCAAATTCGAGCTATACGGGCTCGAGGTCAAGGTCCATCTGGATGGCGAGCCAGGGATAGTCTTCCTCCATACGAACCAAGAGAAGCAGAACAGAGTCTCAGAACGTTTGTTCAGGAACGCCAAGAGCAATTTCAGCTTGAGCGACGAGCAGCTGCTTTCAGTGGACGTTCAGACCGAGCCAATGGAGATTCAGTCATGAGTACTAATGCTCAACGCCCACAATTGCCCACTACGTCACAAATTATCCCACCGCGAACAGCTGAGGATACAACTGAATATGGTCCTCCAACAAAACGACCGATTACTACGCCTACTCCATCAGGGCCTGCACGGAAACGACACACTCTGGATTCATTGACGGCGGACCTTCCTTCAGAAAGTTCTTCGGTCTCACAATCCCTAATTCCTTGGCATCTACGACCAGCTGGGCCGGTCTCTAGAAATACTACCCCTCCAGTTCTAGTTGAACGCCAACGTTCATCTATTCCCATATCGTTTCCACCTCTAACATGCCGCGCGTCATTTACAGGGCCACAAGCAGTGGAAGCACTCAGAAACTCTGAACGAGCCCCGCGCCTACAATCAATTCATTTCACAGATGATGTTTCTGACAATGAAGAGCCGCTCAGACCTTCACGTCGATATCCTCTTCCTCCTTCTTCAGGTCCATGGTCTCCCACACGCCCCACACAATCATTTGACTTTACAGATGACGGTGAAGACGAAGAAGAGCCATTTAGACCGATGCGCCAGTACCCTCCTCCTCTCTCCCCACTCTTGCAGCCCTCGTTCTTTACACTACTAGTCGCGCCCTCTGACCTACTGCCTTTCTTCTAAGAACGCTCTCAACCCCTACAATCATCCCTTGTTGACCCAGAACCTAGCTCCGAAGACGACAATGACTCGGGACGAATCGACCGCGTCCTTGCGTCGAGACTTCACTATGGTAGATTGCAGTATCAGGTTCGTTGGGTGGACAGTATTACGAGGGATAAGAAGTGGTATGAGGCTATTGACGCGATTTTCAAGGATGAAGGGAGGAAGGTCAGGTTGTTTCACGAGAGTTGTCCGAATGCTGAAAGTGAGGAGACTGCGAGGGCGTATACGGGTAGGAGAAGGGAACTTCGCGAGTAAGCGGCTTGTGTGGTCCGGGGTGCAGGGTTGGTTGGGTTGGGATGATGGGGGTTACTTTGGGGAGTTTGTGTGGATTATTTGTAGAGTAGTTTCTTTCCTTCTTTCCTTCTAATTATGGGGTGGTATATCACGAAGTGGCGAAGAAAACGAAGGAAAATCGATCGGCGATCTCCTTGGTAGAATTGTGGATTGCGCTGAGCAGATTGCGACTACGTTTGAGCGCTGGCATATAGTATTTAGGGTAGTAATCTGTTTGTGTAATTATTGGCCAGTATGATTGTGATTGACAAGTTACTGCACTTCAAACTTTCGCCATCAACATATCGTAGGACAAAAATATTGCATGGGAACATACAAAGTGTGATACAAAGGCAAAAAGATAACATTCTCTACAAAGGAGTTGAAATTCTCGTACGTTCCAGGTAATCCCCTTAATATAAATTAAGGGAAGTGGCTGAAGAAATGTGTAGCACTCTCTTGCAATGTCTAGATTCAAAGGAACACGATTCGAAACTCAAATCTATGAAGAAGGCATCAAAGGTATTTTCACTGGAAAAGGGGGGGTGGAGGAAGCAAAAACGTGGTAGGTGACAGGTTTTATGTTCATTTATTTTCAGTTAAATACGGATGCGCTAAAGCCTTCAGACAGTTCTCATCAGTAATATTCCTATAAAGCAAACAAAGCACTTTCTTACCTGAGCAGCAGTCAACCGGTTTCCGCTTTCAAAACACACCAGTTTAGTGACCAAATCCCTGCCGTTCTCACCCACTTCTGATAGTAACTCTTCCCAGGAATGTCCAGGGAATACTTGATACCAATCAAAAGGTGGAGTAGTGAAGTTTAACGCCTCAGGCCATGTTTCCTTTGTTGGGGTACCGATAGTCTTGAACATACTCAGAATCAACCCCAGTTGATTTCCATCCTCTGACGTTTCTCTTGACTCAAAAAGGGGCGTAGGCGGTTTCCTTATACATTCGACAAGCATTGTACCAGCAGCCCACATATCGAGGCTTGTGTCGTACGATCGATTCCCAAACAGTGTTTCAGGCGCTCGATAGCAGGTTGTGCCTACTTCGAGGACCTTGTGATCAGCTGGCTCGTCGACTAACGATAATTGTGGATGCCAGGAAGTGCCAAAATCTGAGATATATGCTGGGCCTGTTGGAGAAGCGAGAAGGATATTCGATGGCTTGATATCTCGATGGATGATACCATGTCCATGAAGATATGCGAGCCCGGAGAAGAGATCACAGAAACATGCGTGAACAAGCTCCTGGGAGACAGACATAGATCCAATTATTTTGGCCAAAGTCAGTGGCATGAACGGGAACACAAGGACCAGTCTTCCATCTTGATCTCTTGTGGCGTCCGTGAGTTTGATGATAGAATCGTGTGATAGCTGTTGCAAAATCTTGACCTCCCGAGCCGGGTTATGAGGCTCTACGTTATGTGTCTCTGTTATGACTTTCAGAGCAACAATATGGGATCTGTATACTTCAGATACAAGTCCACTAGCGATGTGATGACAGTTTTGGTAGGATGCTATGGTGATCCCTTGACCACCAGGATCTTGGAAAACGAGGGGCCCCTGAACTGAGGGCTGGGGTGTTATAAGGGAACCACAAGTGGCATCGTAAGCTTCCTGAATAGAGGTTCAATTAGATAAATCGCCTAGCACAGGCTCATAAGATGTCACATTTGAGAGCAGAACTGGGGTGAGTTCGCCATAGAATCTATTCAGATCACATGATCCTCCACAAAACGAAATGATCAACATACTCTGGATTCCGAGGTATTGTAAGCATCAGACTCAGCATCATATGCTGCTTTCTGAGCAGTTCCCGTTGAACTCAGTCCATTGGCTTCAATGCTCTTCTTCCTATATGGCAACCAGGATCAGTAATGAGGAGTATAGTCATTCCTGCATCGGGATTACTCACAACTTCTCTATATTGCCATATCGGTCTACCGCTTTAAGCGTCGACCTCCAATTTGTGAGAGGGTCCATTTTGGACCTTTTAATCCATAGCGGAGCTTCTTCCTTGATTGTGGAGTTACCTAAAAGAGTAATCCAAAATATAGAGATTTTCGGGTACTTGAAGATCAACCAAAGGAGACACCGAACTGGAGGTAAAATTGAGAACAGAGATGTGAAGGAATACCTTCTGAGAAGAAACCGCGAATATAAATCATAATAGATGTATTACAGTGCATAACTTTATTCGTTTAATGCAGCATGCAGTTTTTCTACAACTTGCAGGGGTCTTCGATTAGAGCGAGGCCCATCGTGGAGATGAGCTCAGCAAGCGTAGATGTCATTCTTCAATGCCACGCCGACGACAACAAAAGACATCGTTGTAATTTGATTTGTTTCGATCTTTATTATGTGCCGCTCTCTCTTCTAGTTACAACAATCTCGTAATACAGTTAATATGGAGGCATTGTCGCGGCAGGAATACCCTGCTATGCTGGTAAGACAGACGTCGCATTATCGCGAATCTTCCACTCGTCGCGCATGTACTGACCGGAACTCAAGGAACGGTTACAACCAAGTACGGCCGTCTCGAAACTCAATGAGCGTGTGAAGAAAATAGGCAGGGTTAATGCTGAAATTGCGGATTGGCTTCAGGTACCATGGTTCGGATAGGCGCATGGAGGAGTAGTCATTTACATATTAGTAGGAGCGCCGGAAAGTCGAGGAAGCCTACGTTGCGGGCTTAAAGAAGCTTGCGCGAACGCCATTAAGAGAAACTGGAGGAGAATTGGGGTAGGGTCTTCAAATATTATATGGAGATCCTTAACTGACCTCGATCTTAGAATATTCGATGTGCCATGGAGGAAGATCGTTGCAGCAACAGAAAGCATAGCAAATTCACACGCCACTCTCTCGCAGAGAATAGAAAAAGATGTTGAACATCCCCTGCGCTCCTTCGCCTCGAACAACCGAGAGATGTCTGGCATGACCACTATACAAGGGAATTTAGCATCAATGGCTAAGGAGGTTGAAGATGCTCAAAGCGCATCAGACAAACTTAGCAAAAAGGGAGGGAAGGCTAGTGCTCAGAAGGTGGAAAATGCTACCTCGAAACTCCAGAGTGCCAACCAACAGTGGGATTCGCAAGCACCCTTCATATTCGAGACTCTTCAAGCGCTGGATGAGACGCGGTTGAACCACCTTCGCGATGTCCTCACACAGTTCGAGACCCATGAGGCTGATCAGATTGAGCGAAACCGTGTCACAGTCGAGCAGACCTTGAGTACCTTGCTAGAGATCGATACAGCGCAGGAAATCCGAGCTTGGTCGCAGTCGATTATCGCGGGAAAGCCCATCACAGAGCGCAGGGCTAGACAACTATCAACTGCTGAAAGCAGTACTGGTGGCTCAGCTCTACGTGCGCCGCCTACACCTCAATCGACACATACTGATCATACAAATGAGAGGACGAGTGAACAATCGGGCCGACTTGAAATATCTGGAGGTAAGAGCTTCCCAAGTATGCAGGAACAGGGCGGGACATCGTCTCCAAGGCCTTTTTGGAGCTGGTCTCCTAACAAGTTATTGAGCCTGTGCTAATTGGATGTATAGAATCCAAGTTAAAAAGCAGATTTGGAACAATGCTGGGTCGACGACGCCAAAGTATACATAGTGGATTTGCTCGTGCACCATCGCCTTCTAAAGGGTTTCCACTGGGGAATTTTGGTCGAAATTCTGCTAGTAGGGAAGGGAGGCCGAATCCTTCTCCACGTGCCTCCTCGAGAGATCTGAGGGAAGATGCTTCTCGTGACAACCGTCTTTCGTCCCTGGCTGAATCGCCACCGTCCCCGAGGAGTCCTGCATCTGCGAATCGAAATACAAATGGCGTACCGCCAGCATTAATAACTGATGCTCTTCCGGCAACATCGGATACCCCTAATGGCACCAATGTAGAATCACCTGATCTGTCTGACGTTCAACCCCCACCCGGACCACCTCCATCCCACTTGAAGGCTGCTCCCGAGACCCGGAAAGACTCCGAAGGTTTCAATGTGCCAGCTACTATGGATGACCCCATCTCCCAAGCTCAGCATGAAGCTTCACAAGAAGGCGACCAGCCTCAATTCAATCTATCCATTCGCAAGGAACCCATACCTGAGCAAGATGCTGATGCTCAAGCTGCGCTATCCAATGTGGCCAACACTTTGAGATCATCTCAAGCCATTACGCCGAGTCGCAAAGTAGGAACTGTTCGAGGGCGACGAGATGTCCGAAACACAATATACGTCCCATCGGCATCGAACTCACTTGACGTGGCAACCTCCGACCACCCGCTACCACCATCGCCTGGTATTGCAATGGGCAGAGCCGCGGCTTTGGCGTCATTGTCATCAGGAGAGCACGCTGCTCTGAGTGGATCTGACACAACCTCGATTCGCTCCGGTCACTCGCTCACAAATAATGCAGTGGCAAAGCATGCTGAGATGCACGAGCTTGGCTTGAATGCATCAATAGTAGAGACAGTGAGCGCAACAATTGAGAGTGGAGAAATCAAATCATCGAAAGTCACGGGAGAAATTGCTTTGGTATATAATAAGGACATATTTGACG
>Ga0182030_10001524_pt1 | contig 47852 bp, 40 predicted proteins | sample 812S3MmetaG_FD_121299 | JGI IMG/M metagenome (GOLD analysis project Ga0182030, IMG submission 121299) | Permafrost microbial communities from Stordalen Mire, Sweden - 812S3M metaG (Illumina Assembly) | ecosystem: Environmental > Terrestrial > Soil > Wetlands > Permafrost | place: Sweden... | reverse complement strand
GCTTGAATTCAGTTGATTTAATTTGAAGAAAGATTTTTTGAAATAGCTTGAAAGGCAAGGGATTTGAAGAGTTGTATTGCTGGTTGCGGGGGAAGTTGTGGCCTCGACAGGAATCGAACCTGTATCTGGAGCTTCGGAAACTCTTATACTATCCATTGTACTACGAGGCCCCGCATGCAGCAAATGTAATAAACAATACCTAATTGCTGCCATAGCATTATCTTTGCTGTCCCTCAAAAACGGGTGCTATGAAGCTGTACACTTTGCTCATCAAATATCGCCTACAAATAGGTATTGCATTTATTGCTATCGCCATAGCAACAAATATTTATGCTGGCTTCTGGCCTGCTTTCCTGCCCTATCTGATTGGCATCATCCTGATATTCGGCCATTTCTTTTTTGGCCCGCTCCGGTTGATACAGGAGTATATGGAAAGCGGCGATGTGGAAGGTGCTGAAAAAGTATTGAGCACCATTAAATTCCCCGGCCTTTTGTACAAACCGATCCGGTCAGTATATTATACATTAAAAGGCAATCTGGCTATGATGAAGCAGGATTTTGCCGGTGCTGAGAAAAACATGAAGAAAGGTCTGGATCTGGGAATGCCTATGAAAGAAGCAGAAGGCGCCAGCTTGTTGCAGATGGGTATGCTGGCCATGCAAAAAAACGATCTGAAACAGGGTGAAAGCTACATAAGACAAGCACTAAGAAAAGGATTGCCTGATAAAGAGAACCATGCCGCCGCTTTTTTGCAGCTTTGCTCGATTATGATGACGAAACGGGAATTCCGTGCGGCAAAAGAATTTTTCAGGAAAGCAAAAGCACTAAAGCCTGTGACTCCACAGATTGTTGACCAGATAAAACAGATTGAAAAATATATTTCCCGTATGCCGGGATGAGTTGTCAGTTCCTTGAAACAGGTGAGTTGATTATTGTTGCGATAGAGGAATTGATCATTTGTTTTAATAACGGGAACGCATAAATGGTTTTTTTGAGATAGTCAAAATCACCATATTCCTGTAGATTTTGTTGGGTATCAAGCCCTGCATCAGTAGAAAATAAAATGACATACACATGTGGGTTTGTCCTTCTGATTTTTCGGATTGTTGTCAGTCCATTAATTTTACCTTCCAATCGATAATCCATTACAATAACAGAAGGGCTCTTATGCATTTCCGCCAGACAAGTTTCCCCCGAAACAAATAAATGAACATCATCACTTACGGATTCCAATGCCTTTATGATTAGTTCCTGGTAAATAGGGTTGTCTTCTACAACAAAAATTTTCGGTGGCTTAATTGATGACATACGGATCATTTTATACTTGTAAATAAGTAAAAAAGATGCCGCATTTATCCATGTCTATAAATTGCTGAATAACTGTTGATTAGTAAAATTCAGTATGAGAATGAATTCCTTTAATGGGAATCAGGTATTGTAAGTGGGAAGATAGAGTGTGTTGGAAGATTAGATTTCTGCCTGTAATTGTCTCACACAGGTAGCAATCGCAGATTCTATCTTTTGTACCAGCAAAGGCACTTCTTTCAGATTAGCTTTTTGCTTTGCATTCGATTCAACGCTGCGAATTTCCTGATGAATGGATCGGATGCCCATCGAATCAATCGTTGATTTTAATTTGTGGGCAAGCTTCGCCGCCTGATCCCAGTTTTCTGTCTCAACAGATTGCTTCAATTCAGCCACATTCTGCGGTACCGTTTCTATAAATAGCCGCACCATTTTTTTGATGAATGCGGTATCTCCTCCCGACACAGAATGAACCATTGTCAGGTCATATATCTTTTCTTCTGGCTGGTTTGTTTCATTAATCATGAGACCCTGTATAATTCCATCTGATGCTAAAATATCTCTTTTCAATATATTTTTTACGAGTCCTGCAAAAAGTTTGAATTCTTCAATTGGCTTGGGAATACAATCATTCATGCCGGCTTTGACATATTTTTCCCTGTCACTGATGAGCGCATTTGCCGTTAAAGCTATAATCGGCACTGAAGACTTTGAAGGGTCGGCAAATTTGCGGATAAGCTCAGTAGCTTCCACGCCATCCAATTCCGGCATCTTCACATCCATCAAAATACAATCAAAAAAATTGAGCTCCAGCATTACCAATGCTTCTCTGCCATTGTTTGCAATCATCACCTCACAGCCCCATGATTCAAGCAGTTGCGTTGCTATAAACTGGTTTAGTTTTCCATCTTCCACCAAAAGAATCTTCTTGTTCTTCAGGCTGATACCATGTATCCCTTTATTTAGTTCATCGGAAGGCATCATCAGTCTATAGAAGTTAAAAATAAATGCATTACTCAATCGCTGAGGCTACTTGATTGTCAGCTCCCCGGCTTGAATCATGCGGTATAAGGTTGATTTGCCTACGTCTAATTTTTTGGCAACAAGCAACACATCACGGTCATGTTTATCCAGATAATGCTGAATGATCTGTGTCTCAAATTCTTTCAGCGTTAATTCTTTATTCAGCAAACTGCTGATACTTGAAGTAGTGTTCATTGTGACATGCTCAGGCTGTATCACATCATCATCGGCCATTACAACAGCCAGATCCATTATTGATTTCAGTTCTCTCACATTGCCCGGAAATGAATAGTTCAGCAGTTTCTGCTGTGCTTCAGATGACAATGTTTTCCGGGAGATCTTATTGTCTTTGCAAAAAGCATCCACAAAGTGTTTTGCCAGAATAATGATATCATTCGCTCTTTCACGCAATGGTGGCAATTGAATGGGCAATCCGATCAAACGGTAGTATAAGTCTTCCCTGAACGTCTTGTTCTTCACTTCCTCAATCAGGTTTTTGTGCGTAGCAACAATGATGCGCACGTTAATTGGCGTTACTGTGTTGCTTCCCACTTTGGTGATTTCTCTTTCCTGGAGCACCCGCAGCAATTTTGCCTGAAGGTTAATATCCAGCTCTCCTATCTCATCTAAAAACAGCGTGCCTTTATCTGCCTCTTCAAATTTGCCGATACGTCGTGCAACTGCCCCTGTGAATGATCCTTTTTCATGGCCAAACAATTCGCTTTCGAGGAGCTCCCTTGGAATGGCCGCTACATTCACCGCAACAAAAGGCTGCTTGGCTCTGTCGGAATTATAATGTATAGCTTTCGCCACCAGTTCTTTTCCTGAACCTGTTTCGCCAGTGATGGAAACGGTAATATTTGTTTTCGATGCTTTTTCGATCAGTGCAAACACTTTTTCGATAGCATCGCTTTTGCCAATGATAATTTGAGAGAAATCATATTTCTTTCCAACCTGTGTTTTCAGTGTTTCCACTTCCTGTTTCAGGCTGCTGATCTCCCGGAGATTCCTGATGCTGTTCCAAAGCCTGTCCTTGGTCTCATCATCTTTAACTATATAATCGAAAGCACCATTCTTCAATAAATTGATGGCAGTTGCTACATCTTCCTGCCCTGAAATAACAATAACCCTTGAATCAGGGTTATGCTGCTTGATTTTTTTCAGCACCTCCGCACCATCGCAATCCGGGAGCGAGTAATCCAGTGTGATCACGTCAGGGTTTTCATGAAGGCTGGCAAAAAAATCGTTGGGCGCTTCGAATCGCTTTACTACATATTCAGGGTTCAGGGAAAGATAGTGCTGGAGCATGGAGCCGTACCATGTATCATCCTCCACAATAAAAACTTTAAAAGCCTGATTGTTCTTCATTAGTGATATTTATTCTGGCTTATAACGCAGAAAAAGAAAGAAAAATATTCCCGAATAAAGAAAATTTCCGGATTTTAAGCCAAGCTTTGGATTGAGTCTGGAAAGAGGATAACTTATCTTTGTTTTATGTCCATGCAAAGAGAGAAAACAAATCAAAAATTCAGGGAAGAATATAAAAGATTGAATGAGCAGCAAAAGCTCGCCGTTGACACCATCGAAGGGCCTGTGATGGTGATCGCTGGCCCCGGTACCGGCAAAACACAGATACTCGCTGCGCGGATAGGGAAAATTTTATTAGAAACAGATGCACTGCCTGAAAATATCTTGTGCCTCACCTATACTGATGCCGGTGTTGTTGCTATGCGCAAAAGGTTGCTTGGCTTTATCGGCCCGGATGCATACAAAGTGAACATCTATACTTTCCACGCATTCTGCAATGACATCATACAGGAAAATTTATCCCTGTTCGAGAGAAATATTTTAGACCCCATTTCAGAACTGGAAAGAATTGAGCTTTTCAAAGAACTGATTGATGCCTTCCCGAAAAACCATCCATTGAAGCGCTATCGCGGTGACGTGTATTATGAAATCAGAGGATTGAAGGATTTGTTTTCAACTATGAAACGGGAAGGATGGACTCCTGAAATGATCAACCAAAAAATGGATGAGTATATCAGGAGCCTGCCAACGCGCGATGAATACATTGCCAAACGGGCAACCAAAGAATTCAAAAAAGGAGATGTAAGGACAGACAAAATCGAAGAAGAAACCGAAAAGATGGAAAAGCTGCGGGCCGCAGTAAACGAATTCAGCAATTTTCAGCAACTGATGCGCAACCGCAACCGTTACGATTTCGATGATATGATCAACTGGGTGCTGAAAGCTTTTGAAAATAACAAGCAATTGCTTGCCAATTATCAGGAGCGGTATCAGTATATTTTAGTAGATGAATATCAGGACACCAGCGGAACACAGAATAATCTGGTTGAAATGCTGATCAGCTATTGGGACAAACCAAATGTGTTTGTGGTGGGCGATGACGATCAGAGCATCTTTCGTTTTCAAGGAGCGAATGTGGAGAACATGGAAGCTTTCATGAAGAAATATGCTGACCTGTTGACCATCGTGCTTGAAAATAATTATCGCTCCACTCAACCTATTCTGGATATTTCAAAAACACTCATCGAAAAAAATACGTCACGGCTCATCAGTACGAACCCGGGCTTAGGCCTTACAAAGAACCTGATTTCTTCCAATAAACTTATCAACCATTTAACTACTCCTCCTGTCATAAAAGAATATGAAAGCCAGCGGCAGGAAATGGCAGATATCGTGTTGCAGGTTGAAAGCCTTGTTACCTCAGGTATCCCGGCTGGAAAGATTGCCATCATTTATAAAGAGAATAAATATGGAGAAGAGCTGGCAAAATTTTTTGCGCTGAAAAAAATAGCGGTATTCAGTAAACGCAGTTTGAATTTGTTCGAAATCCCCTTCGCACAAAAAATCATTTCCATATTCCGCTACCTTGCTGCTGAGCATGATACGCCTTATGGTGGCGATGAGATGCTGTTTGAGATTTTGCATTTTGACTTTTATAAAATCAGCCCCATTGAAATTGCAAAGCTTTCAATAGAAGTTGCGGACAAGCAATTTTCCCAAAACAAAACTTCGCTCAGGCGACTGCTGTATGAAAAAGCAAATGCCCCGGCAAAAGACCTTTTTGATGCAGGCATTCCGGAAAGCCTGAAAAAAGCCAGCGGTATTTTTGAACGTTTGATTGGCGAAGTGCCAAATGTGACCATCCAAACATTGCTGGAAAATATTGTGCGTGTGGGGGGCATACTCAATTACATCATGCAAAGCCCGGAAAAAATCTGGCTCTTGCAGGTGCTGACTGCATTGTTCGATTTCATAAAAGAAGAAACGCGGCGAAATCCTTTTATCACACTGGAAAAGTTGGTGCAGATAATTGACTTGATGGAAGACAATGAAATATCCATCCCGCTGATCCAGATATCAGGCAGCGATAAAGGTGTAAACCTGCTGACTACTCACGGTTCCAAAGGCCTCGAATTCGAATATGTTTTTTTTGCTGGCTGCAATGCTTCTTTCTGGGAAAAAAAGCGTAGCCCTGGCCGGGGTTATAAAATGCCCGACACCATTTTTTCAGCAGTAACGAAAACAACAGAAGAAGAGGAATTGAGAAGGCTTTTTTATGTTGCCATCACCAGGGCAGAAAAATATTTGGCCGTCTCGTATGCACGCTTCAGGAACGACGGCAAAGAATTGGAGCCATCTATGTTCATAGCTGAAATACTGGACAAACATACATTGCCAGTTGAAAAAATATCTATTCCAATAGATGCGCTGATGGATTTTGAATCATTGCAGTTCAGTGAAACCGCCCCGGAGATTGAGAAGATAGAAGAGGATTTCCTTACGCTAATCATTGATAAATTTGTGATGAGCCTCACGGCCCTGAACAACTATCTCAAATGCCCGCTGGAATTTTATTTTAAAAATCTTATCCGCATCCCTTCGCCAAAAAATGAAGCGTCCGAGTTTGGGTCTTCTGTTCACTATGCTTTGCAGAAACTATTTGAAAAAATGAAAGCTGATCCCAGGCAACAGTTCCCTTCAAAAGATGAGATGTTGCAGGATTTCAATTGGTTCATGCACCGGCACCGCGAAAGCTTTACCAGAGAGGCGTTCGACAGAAGGATCGAATACGGCTTTGAAGTGCTGGGCAACTACTACGACAAATACATCAACACCTGGAATAAAATTGCTGTAGTTGAGATCAACATCAGGAATGTGGTTGTAAGAGATGTCCCGATAAAAGGGAAACTGGATAAGCTCGAATTCAATGGCAAAGAAGTGAATGTGGTAGATTACAAAACGGGCGATATAGAAAAAGCAAAAGACAAATTAAAACCACCGGATGATAAGCAACCTGATGGTGGCGACTACTGGCGTCAGGCAGTGTTCTATAAAATATTAGTGGATAATTATAAACAAAAAGACTGGAAGGTAACGAGCACGGAATTTGATTTTATTGAGCCTGACAAAAAGAAAGAATATCAGAAAGCAAAAATCAATATTGCTCCGGAAGACATCACCACTGTGACACAGCAAATTACTTCCACATGGCAAAAAATACAGAACCGCGAATTTTACACTGGCTGCGGAAAGCCTGATTGCCATTGGTGCAATTTTGTTAAGACAAACAACATGGCTGTCGCTTTGCACGAGTTAAGCGAAGAAGAAGCTGAGCCCTGAATTTTCACTAAATGATTTAAAGTATTATTAAGAACCCCGGATGCGCTAATCATAGTAAACAAACTAAGTTTGCAGATATTTTTCCGCTGAATCATTGCACATGAAAATCATACAAAGACTGGCTTTTTTTTTAATCTTCTTAATTATATTCTTACACTTGATCAGTGGTTCTGGTTGCGCCGTCATCGTTCCCCCTACCGGTGGCCCCAGAGATTCGATCCCTCCAAAATTAGTAACTGTATCCCCTCGTGATTCATCGCTGAACGTTACCGGCAACCGCATCGTATTTAATTTTGATGAGTTTGTAGTTCTCGATAATGCGCAACAAAACCTGATCATATCGCCAACGCCTAAGCTGAACCCGATAATTGACTCAAAACTTCGAACAGTAACTATTAAATTAAAAGACACGCTTCAGCCAAATACCACATATTTTTTTGATTTTGGAAAATCAATCAAAGACAATAATGAGGGCAACATTCTAAAAAATTTTTACTATGTTTTTTCAACTGGCTCTTATTTGGATTCACTTGAATTTGGCGGCAAGGTAATTGTTGCAGAGACTGGGAAAACGGACAGCACATTGATGGTGATCCTCCATAAAAAATTGGATGACTCGGCCGTAGTGAACGACAGGCCGAGATATGCAGTGCGTGTTGATAGCACTGGCAGCTTCATGTTTCATCATCTGGCACCTGGCATATACAACGTATTTGCACTTAAAGATGAAGGGGGGAGCAAAAGATATTTATCAAAAAGCCAGTTGTTTGCGTTTTACGACAAACCAATTATTATTCAGCAGGTGAACCAACCCGTTACATTATACGCCTATGCTGAAAATGAAGAAGTGAAGAAGCCAGTTGCAAAAACAAACTCATCTGCCAAAAAAGAGGTAAAAGAAAAACGCCTTGTCTTACAAACAAATCTTGCCAATAACGCAGTAGACTTATTGGATAGTTTAAAAATCCTGTTTCAAATTCGGCTGAAGACCTTTGATTCAACCAAAGTACATTTCCAAGATGGCCTGTTTAAAGATATACATGGCTATGTGCTTACAAGAGACTCAGCCGGCAAGCAATTAATTATCATCAACAAATGGCTGCCGGATTCGCCCTATCATCTCATCCTGGAAAAAGATTTTGCAGAAGATTCACTGGGAAGAAAATTGCTTAAAACGGACACTATAAGCTTTCGCGCAAAAAAAGAATCTGATTATGGTGAGGTGCGCATACGTTTCAAAAACCTGGATTTAAGCAAGAACCCCGTTCTTCAATTTCTACAGGCCAAAGAAGTGAAATTCCATTACGCTTTGACAACGGCACAATTCGCTAAAAAATTATTTGTGCCGGGCGATTATGACCTGCGTATTTTATACGACGATAACAAAAATGGCATCTGGGATCCGGGCGATTATTTTGTCAACCACAAACAACCAGAAAAAGCATTCCCTGTTCCCATCAGAAATAAGAAAAAGGTTTTTAGTGTCAAAGCCAACTGGGAAAATGACTTGGATATAACGCTTTAAAAAAGCGGCATTCTCTTGCGTCTTTTTATTAATCCAAGCGCTATGTGCAATATCTTTGCCGCATGCAATTCTCCTCTTCGCTTTTAGAAAATGCAGTAAATGAATTTGCAAAGCTTCCGGGCATTGGCAAAAAAACGGCACTTCGACTGGTGCTTCACCTGCTTAAGCAGCCAGCATCTTCAGTGCAGAGTTTCGGGGAAACCGTTATCAAAATGCGGGAGGAAATCAAATTCTGTCAGCGATGTTATAACGTGGCAGATGCTGATATCTGTTCCATTTGCGCCAATTCTATGCGCAGGCAGGAGTTGATTTGCGTTGTGGAAAATATTCGCGATGTGATTGCAATAGAAAGCACACAGCAATATAACGGCATTTATCATGTGCTTGGTGGCGTTATCTCACCGCTTGATGGCATTGGCCCCGGTGAACTGAATATAGAAGCTTTGGTGAACCGTGTGCAAAAAGAGCATCCGGCTGAAATAATGTTTGCGCTTAACCCAAATATACAGGGCGATACCACGATCTATTACATCCAGAAAAAAATACAGGGATCTGATGCAAGAATAACTACTATTGCGCGGGGCATTGCCTTTGGAGGCGAGCTTGAGTATGCAGATGAAATGACACTGGCTCGTTCTATCACTAACCGGCAGCCGGTGGAGAATTATATTGCAGGTTAATTTATTTCAACCCAAAATATTCATAGAAATAAGCGGCGGGTTTCAGATCAAGCCATTCATTTCTATTGGCATCAAGATCCTCATAAGTAAGTTTTTCTATTTCGCCTTTTGTAAAGGCCAATAACTTGTGATTTTTCTTCTTTGTAATAATCCCCAGGCCATGGTCGCAATCTAATACAAACACATCAAGGTCATTTCTTGCGCTCCTCAAATGCAAGATGGTCTTCCACACGTCGCCGTTCCAGGTGCCTTCAAAATTTCTTGCCTCCCATTCCTTATATGTGCAGGTCGCTTCTTTTGACAAAGGGTTGCAATCGTGCATGATAATAACCCCTTCATCGCTCAGGTATCTAATCGTATTTTCTACATCCCGCAACGCAAATTCGTATTCATGCATCCCATCTATCAGCGCAATCTCAACCTTCTTTTTTTTAAATACCTCAGGTGCATCCCGTAAAAAAAACTCATCACTTGTCTTGGGGAAATACTTGTTAAAAATATTGTAAGGATTCAGGAATGTTTTTCCTACTCTTCTTGCGCTATCAAAGAAAAATCCCGGATCAACGGCTATTTTAAAAACGCTTTTGACACGGAATAAAATGTGACCATTAAAAACACCAATCTCCAGATAATTCTTCAATTTCTTTTTCTTCATTAAAGCCCGGATGCAACTCAGACGATCCATAATTTATATATCGTATTGCTGGTTAGTAATAATGCTATAAATATACATTTATTAAACACTTAAAAACCCGCCCGTCTAAATCGCTATCAGGGGGAAATTATTTTAACCGTCATTAGCTGAAACAATCCCTTTCAAATTGATAAATGCGTTAATTTGCTTTTATAAATGTTTCCGGCTTTCCCGGATGAAGATATTGAACTAAAATTTTTGCATGAACACTGGTATTTCAGTAAAAAAAAAACGGGCTGACACTTCAAATGCCATGTTTTCAATTCTCATCCCGACCTGGAATAACCTGGCTTACCTGCAGCTTTGTGTCAAAAGCATCCGCAAAAATTCTCATGCAAAACATCAGATCATCGTTCATATAAATGAAGGAACTGATGGCACACACGATTGGATAGAATCACAGTCAGATATTGATTACACTTTCAGCGAAAATAATGTGGGCGTATGTTATGCCCTCAATATTGCCGGCAACCTGGTAGATACTGACTATGTCATGTTCATGAACGATGACATGTATGCCTGCCCCGGCTGGGATATGGAATTGATACATGAAATAAAACAGATAGGGCATCCAAATTTTTTTCTTTCTTCTACTATGATTGAACCAGAGCCTGGAAATAACTGCACCATTTACAAAAATTATGGCACAAGCCCGGAGTCTTTCGATGAGGAGGCATTACTTAATGAATTTTCTTTGCTGCCAATGCAGGACTGGCAGGGAGCTACCTGGCCTCCCAATATTGTCCATAAAGATCTGTGGGTGCTGGTCGGCGGTTATAGCACCGAGTTTTCTCCCGGCATGTATTCCGACCCGGATTTCGCGATGAAATTATGGAAGCTGGGAATTCGGTTATACAAAGGCGTTAGCAAAAGCCGGGTTTACCATTTTGGCTATGGCTCCACAAAACGGATCAAAAAAAATAATGGCTATTATTCATTTTTAGCAAAATGGGGGATGACAGCGGGCTCTTTTACCCGATATTACCTCCGACGCGGGCAGCTATTTGACGGTTTATTACAAGAACCTGTTCAACCCGGATGGATAAACCTGAAAAATTTTTATAAACAACTGATTGCCCTGTTCGTAAAAAAATCATGACAAGACCTTCCTTCACCACTTATTTATCAGGCGGTAAATATTAAAATCTGCTTTCTCCATTTCATTTTTAATGATTTCTGAAAGCTTGTCTTTATTTACGTCCTTCATTCTTTTTTTCTGGATCAAAAGATAGGCCCGCTGTGTTAACAGAGATAGTTTCTTTTCGCTTGATGGAGCATGCTCCAGTGCATTCAGGATGGTTATATACAATTCATCAATTCCTTCCCCGTACAGGGCAACAGTTTTTACAACCGGCACCTCGCGAGGTTGCCTGTTCTTGTTTGGCATGAGCAGTTGATGAAGATTCCGCACAAAAAGATCTGCTCCGGGCCTGTCGCATTTATTCACTGCAAAAATATCTGCAATTTCCATAAGGCCTGCTTTCATAGTTTGAATTTCATCGCCACTTTCGGGTACCAGCACTACAATAGTTATATCGGCAAGTCCGGCAATTTCTATTTCGCTTTGCCCCACGCCTACTGTTTCGATTATTATATAATCAAACGATGAGGCTTTTATCAGCTCTGTTATCTCTATGATTTTCGGGTTAAGCCCTCCGAGATTTCCTCTGGTAGCCAGAGAACGGATAAATACATTTTCATTATTATGCCATTGGCTCATACGGATACGGTCTCCAAGCAACGCTCCGTGGCTGAACGGAGATGAGGGATCCACGCAAATCACCGCAACTTTATTTTTATTTTTAATCAGTATGCCGATCAATGCATCCACTAATGTGCTTTTGCCTGCTCCGGGTGGCCCTGTTACACCAATCATTTTTGCCTTGTGCCCACCAGGCAGCAACTGCATTAATTCCTCGTAGCCCTTTGTTTCATTTTCTATCAATGACATTCCCCTCGCCAGCGCTTTGACATCGCCCTTTATAATTTTTTCTGCTAATTGCTGCCACATCTTTTCTGGAAAAATAATTTTTAAAAATCAAAAATACTGTCATATGATTTTTCAATGTTCATATCCTTTCTGAAGTGCATATAATTTATAATGCTTCATAAATGTAAAATGAGAGATGTTCACTGCAATCACAAAGCCATAGAACCCATCCAAAAAACCCAGCCGGAGAAGGTATCCATTAATAAAAGCCCACAAAGGGTTTATAAAAAGTTTAAAAAAATTGGTGCGCTTCCCCTGCTCGAATTTTGCTTTCGCAGCAATGCTGCTGAAACGGTTGTTCTGCGCAGGATGCTCATCCAGGTGGTTATAGGAAAAATGAAGAATGTCTCCTTTCAGATATCCTGATTTTGAAGCATGAAGGAATTCAACTTTATCATGCGGATTGGTACCACCCCATTTTGCAAGGTGATGGTCGAAGAGACGAAGCTTTCTATCAGGATACCATAAGCCATGCCTGATGAATTTCCCGCAATAATTGGTGCATCGGTTCATCGCGTATCCGGAAAATGAAAAATGATTCTTTTCATTTTTGATAGATAGCCTCAGTTCATCTGAAAGCGCTTCGTCTCCGTCCAGGCAAAGTACGTAAGCATTAGTTGCAAGAAGGAGCGCATCATTTTTGGTTTCAATATACCCTTTGAATGGCTGTTGGCGAACCGTTGCGCCAAAGGTTTTTGCTATTTCAACTGTACTATCTTGAGAATAGGAGTCCAGCACAATAATCTCATCTGCTATTTCTTTAACGGAATCCAGACAACGCCCGATATTTTTTTCTTCATTGAAAGTGATAATAACGACGGACAATTTATTATTCATTTCAGCAGTTTATAATTTTTGTACTCCCCGATCTTAAAACCCAGCAAGTCTTCCACTGGCTGTAACAGGCGGTCCTTTTTTTTCCACACTGCTTTTTGGGGATCAAAAGTATATTCCCAATTTTGCGCTTTCACTTTTTGCATCATCAGCAAAGGGTGCGTGCCTTCGAACTCTTCCACCCGGTCAATATTATCCAGCCCGTAATTTCTTTTGTCGAGCTTCCGTTTCACATCTTCTTCAGTATTGTAAAACCCACCCATCTGCTCTGCTTTTTTTCTGAATATCTCCGGGGGCCTGATACCGTTATAATGATAGATGGTCGCATCAATTTTTTTTACGCGCAGTTTTTTCCCCTTTTCTGTACCATTTTCATAATCAGCCAGGTTTTTATATTTTCTGAATCCCTGAGAATCTCTGTACGAACGGACATTCAAGCCATTCCGGAATATCCTTACTTCATTCTTGTGTACTCTCCTTGTGTTCCTGATATAATTGTAGCCGCCCCAAAAATGCAGGAATGGAAGGATAAAGCCTTCTACTTTTTTGTTGCTGTTGTTTTCCTGAATAGCCTCGATTATTTTTGGCAAATCTTTTTCATGGATCACTTCGTCTGCCTGAATATGAAAAGCCCAATCACCAGAAATCCCATCGAGCGCCAGGTTAGTCTGTTTGGCAAAAATTTTCCCTCCTTTCCTCAAATTCATATCCCATGTCGTATCAATTATCTTGATCTTTTCCGATTTCAAATTTTGGATCGCTTCGCGGGTACCGTCTGCAGAGTCTCCGACAGCCACAATCATTTCATCGCAAACAGGTAAAATAGACTGTATGGATTCCAGAAAAGGAACACCGTAATCAAACCCATTTCTCACAAAACTGAAACCCGAAATTTTCATGCTCGTAATTTATGTAACAAAGAAACATAAAATTAAAATAAATGAGCCTCAGGCAATATCCCGGAAAAGAGTAATCACAATAAATAATTAATTTGCAAATTCTATTATGACAAATTTTATTCCCATCTTCCCGCTCAGCATTGTGGTGTACCCTGGCGAAAGCCTTAACCTGCACATATTCGAGCCGCGCTATAAACAGCTCATTAATGAATGTTGGGCAGAAGCTAAGCCCTTTGGCATCCCTCCTGTAATCAATAACGAAGTGCAGGAATATGGCACGCTGGTGAAAGTAGTGGAAATAGTTACTGTGCACGATAACGGCGAGATAGATATCAAAACGCAAGGCACAGAAGTATTCCGCATGCTGGAAATCATTAAATCAGTGCCTGATAAGTTATATAGTGGCGCGATTGTTAATTACCCTGAAAATTTTTTGAGCACAGGCTATACAGAACTGATGAAGAAAGTGGTGAATGCAGTCAGAGAACTGCATAAATTGCTGAAGATAAATAAGGATTTTCTTAAACCAGACGAAGAACTGGCGGCTTACGATATCGCTCACCACGCAGGTCTTTCGCTTGATGAAGAATATGAATTGCTGAAGCTCATGCGCGAAGAGCAGCGGCAGGAATACCTGAAACGCCACATTGGCAGGGTGTTGCCCGTAATCGCTCAAATGGAGACATTGAAAGAACGCGTTAAACTTAATGGCCATTTCAAAAACCTATCTTCGTTCCAGTTTGAGGATTAAATAAAACTTCACATCATCCTTTATAAAAATTATTCAGGCAATGCCCATCACATTGTGCTTTGATTTCGGCAACACGCGCAGGAAATGCGCAGTTTTTACTGATAAAAAATTTGTGAAAGAAATAATCCTGGAAAATGATGATGTGCAGGCAATCGAAAAAATAATTCAGGATTTCCTGCCTGAAAAGTCAATACTCTCATCCGTTATCAATCACAATCCTGCCATTGAAGATATTTTAAAGCGATCAACGAAATTTCATAAACTGGATCATCTTTCAAAAGTCCCAATAACAACGCCTGTTGGAAAGCCTGAGTCCATTGGTGCAGACAGGCTCGCACTGGTTGTTGCAGCAGTTGATCTTTTCCCCGGGAAAAATAATCTGGTCATCGGTCTTGGCTCAGCCATTACATACAATTACATCAATAAGTACAATGAGTTTATGGGCGGCGGTATTTCGCCGGGTATGGAAATGCGTTTCCGGTCGCTTCATGAATTTACAGCACTGTTGCCGCTGGTGAAAGCAGACTGGAATTTCCCATTGGCAGGATATGATACCAGAACGAATATCCTGAGCGGCGTGATCATTGGCATGGCCAAGGAGATAGATGGCACTATTGATGGATACAAAGAGAAGTATGATAACTTTAACGTGCTTTTAAGCGGAGGCGATGCGTCATATTTCACACGCTATATTAAAAACAGGATATTTGCAGACCCATATTTAATCTACAAAGGTTTATATGCCATCAGCGAGTTCAACCACTAATAAAACAAGAAAAGTTCATTGATGATTAAGCGAAGAAGAAAATATGTTGAGTTGATGGCATTGCTCTTATTGGTTTATTTTTTCTGCGGAAGTTGCGTGAACAACCCAAAGGACATTCCTACCATTGGTAAAAAACAGATCAGCATAGAAGAAGGGAAACAGATTGAAAGCTACTATAGTCAGGGAGCAAAAGTGAAAGCTAAGCTTACAGCCCCTTATATGTTGCGGCACCTGACAGATTCAACTTATGTAGAGTTTCCTAAAACGCTGCATGTGGATTTCTATAATGATACCATGATCGTGGAAAGCAAGCTGGATGCGTTGTACGGCAAATACCGCGAGTTTGAAAACAAAGTTTTTTTGAAAGACAGCGTGGTGGTGAGGAATATTTTAAAAGGCGATACGCTGCATTGCGATGAATTGTGGTGGGACCAGCGGACGCAAAAATTTTATACCGATAAAAAAGTGCGCATCAACACCAAAGACAAAATCATTTTTGGCACGGGGCTGGAAGCTGCGCAAAATTTTAGCTGGTATGTCATTCAGCAAATAACGGGCACTATATTAACTCCTGAAAACGGGTTGCCGAAATAAGCCTTAGTTGGCAGTTATCAGTCTGCTACTTCTCCGGGCTGTTATCTTTCCAATGCCACAAATGAATGCATGCGTATGTCCTGTAAGGGCTCCATTTTTTTGAGATGCGGAGCATATCTTCTTTCAATTTTTTTTTGTCCGATTTATCCAGCTTGTATAGTTTGATCATCGCGTTCTGTATGCCCAGATCATCAATCGCGAACACATCTTCCCTGCCCAATGTGAACATAAGCAGCATTTCGGTTGTCCATCTTCCCACTCCTTTTATCTGCGTGAGATATTCAATCACCTCTTCGTTGCTCAATTTGTTCAGGTGCTTGTGGTCAATTCCTTTTTCAATAGCGAACCTCGCCACATTGTGCACGTAGTTTGTCTTGGCATTAGATAAGCCAATACCCCTCAAGATTTCAAAGGGCGTTGCCAGAATTTGCGCTGGCGTTGGTGTTGCTGTATCGTATAAATTTAAAAAGCGCTTATGGATCACCTCAGCCACTTTGGTGGAAAGCTGCTGACTCATAATAGAGCCGCATAAATGGATATGGATATGTTTGCGCTTTTTTAGCTTATGAGGCTTTTGCTGACCGATCAGCTTTTTAAATTTTTTATCCTTTGAAAGGTGAGCGATATATTCCATGCCGAAAGTCTGATTATTTTTAATTTAGTCTAACCACTGAGTTAAACGGAGGTGAAGCACACAGTTACACAGAATTTTAGGTCAACGCTGTGTAATAACTCCATGTAAGGCTGTGGTAAATTTTTTTTCTCATCACAATGACCCTGTAAATATAGAATTTTGCATATGCAGAGAAAAATAATCACGACGGGTGATGGCTCGCATTCAATAGAAGTTTCGGGAAAGAATGAATTTTATCATTCAAAATTTGGTGCTATTCAGGAATCGCTGCATGTTTACATCGGAGCGGGCCTAAAGCCATTATTAAACACAAATCTTGCAATACGTATTTTTGAAATGGGCTTTGGCACTGGCCTGAATGTTTTGCTGACATTGATAGAAGCGGAGAGACATCAGCAGAAAATATATTATGAAACCATTGAGCTTTTCCCGCTGGAAGCATCGCTGGCTAAAGCATTGAATTATTGTGAGCAGTTGCAAAGAAAAGATCTTCAGGAAATATTCGAACAGTTTCATGCATGCGAATGGGGCAAACAAATAATAATCACTTCCTGTTTTTCATTTAAAAAAATAAAAGCAGATTTAACAGATTATCCGCTTCCGGATTTTACCAATCTGATTTACTACGATGCATTTGACCCAAATGCACAGCCTGAGTTATGGCAGGAAGAAATTTTCAAAAGACTATTTGACAGTCTTTATCACAATGGCATATTGACCACCTATTGTTCCAAAAGCATGGTAAGAAGGGCGATGCAGAATGCAGGTTTTATTGTTGAAAAATTGCCCGGTGCTCCCGGCAAGCGCGAAATGATAAGAGCGATTAAAATGGATAATAAGGAAACAAAACCTGGCTGACCTTATGAATTACGCCATTTGTTGCGATAATATTCACAGGCCCAAGTGACGCCGCAGTAGAATCTCCCTTGCTTTGAATCGTTGAACCAATTATTGTAGACACAAAAAGCGAATCTGAACTGTATGAATACAAAGTATCTGTAGTCGTGAAGTCGGATGTAAAAACACGGCCTCTCAAAATATGTGTTGTTAGTAATCTTGCCAATGAATCAGGAGCAATAGTATTTATGATATTGATATTGGAGTCTGCTGTTAGACGGAAAGCCGCATTAGTTGGTGCAAAAAATGTCACCAGGCTGTCTGCAAGCAAGGAATCCAGATTAAAACCAGAAGAATTCTGATTTGCAATTACAGCCGCCTGATATAAAAAACTTAAAGTCGTATCATTTCTTAGAATGTTCCAGATGCTTCCGGCCGGAGGATAATATATCCCCGATAAAGCCTGTATAACACCATTATTTGCAATAATATCGCTTTGTGTAACCAAATTACCATTAATGTATATGTAACCTCCGCTAACTGTGCAAAAAATTGTACTACCAAAAATCGTCGATAATGGTGCATCAGGCCCAATTGGAAGAGTGGCTGTTGTTAATGCTCCTCCGGAGTATATATAATTTCCCAAAAAAGCCCTTAATGAATCTTTTGACATTTTATATATTGTCGAATCTGTAAACCCTGCAGTTGTGAAAGCTATATTGACCGGGGCAAAAACGGTGAATGGGGCTCCTGTTGCATTCATGCTATCAAGATTTGCAAGTAGCCCTGATTTTGACATAGCACTGTCAAATATTGTCAAATTGCTGGCCCCGGCTATGATCTGCCCGATTGTGCTGGTGGTAGGAGTTAAAGGTGGCGTACTGGTATTCTTAACACAAGCAATAATACTCACCAATATAATGATCACTGAAAAAACAAACTTCTTGTCAAAAACTTTCATTCCCATAAATCCGGTTTTCATTAAAATTGAATTGCGTAGAATCAAAAATCAAACCATCAATCCTGCTTTTTTAGTACGCAAAAAATAAAATACAGTTGTTCCTGAACCTTATTGTGCTTGCACCGATAGCGCTTTAACGAAGAAGTTTTGAAATTATTTACCCAAAAACATTTTTTAACTATTCAAAACTATAGCTCATGCGCCCGTCTTTTTCATCCTTCATCAAAATGCCAAGCTGCTGCAACTGGTTCCTTATTTTATCAGATGTTGCATAATCTTTTTTCGATCTGGCTTCTTTGCGGATATCAATTAACAGATCCAGCACGTTGCTCAGTCTGCTGCGCTCAGAAGCATTTTCATCTTTCAATCCTAAAATATCTTCAATATAGCTTTTGAACTGGCTTTTTACATACGCGAGGCATTCGGCAGACAAGGTGTTTTGCTCCAGTGCACCGCTTTTAAAAGAATTGATATGGTTGACCAGCGAAAACAAATTTGCCAGCACTTTTGCCGTGTTGAAATCATCATTCATAAAATCGTCCAGTTCGCGGCAATAAGTATAAAATTGTTCTTCCAGTTTTTCATCCGTTTGCTTTGCAGCATCCGTTTCCATCTTCATCAATTCCTGATATGCATCCCACAGGCGCTTTAATCCTTTCTCGGCAGCGATCAAGGCATCATTACTAAAATCCAGTGTGCTTCGGTAATGCGTTTGCAGGATGAAAAAACGGATGGTCATCGGCGAGTAGGCTTGTGCTAACAATGGATGGTCGCCACTGAACATCTGTGTGAGCATGATCTGGTTACCATAGCTTTTGCCCATCTTCTTCCCGTTGATGGTGATCATATTATTGTGCAGCCAGTAACGCGCAGGCACTTTATGGTTGCAGATAGTGCTTTGCGCAATCTCGCTTTCATGGTGTGGGAACATCAGGTCCATGCCGCCGCCATGAATATCAAATTCATCACCGAGGTATTTGGTGCTCATCGCGGAGCATTCGATATGCCATCCCGGGAAACCCTCTCCCCACGGGCTTTTCCAACGCATGATGTGCTCCGGAGGAGCAGCTTTCCACAGAGCGAAATCCTGTTTGTTGCGTTTTTCTTCCTGCCCGTCCAGATCGCGGGTTGTTTCCAGCAGGTCATCAATGATTCTTCCGCTCAATTTACCGTAAGGATATTTTTCGGCATATTTTTTTACATCAAAATATACCGATCCATTTATTTCATATGCATACCCATCTTCAAGGATCTTATTGATCATGTCAATCTGCTCCACAATATGGCCTGTTGCCGTAGGCTCAATGCTCGGATCCAGATTATTGAACTGGTGCATTGCCCAGTGAAACAGGTTGCTGTATTTCTGCACCAGTTCCATGGGCTCTAGTTTTTCTATGACTGCTTTCTTCGAAATCTTGTCTTCCGCTTCGCGGCCCTCCTCTTCAAAATGGCCCGCATCTGTGATATTACGCACATAACGGACTTTGTAGCCTAAATGCAAAAGGTATCTGTAAATAACATCAAACGTAATAAAGGGCCTGGCATGGCCAAGGTGGCTTTCTCCGCTCACAGTTGGCCCGCAAACATACATGCCAACATGACCCGGAGTAATGGGCATGAACAATTCTTTTTGCCTCGTGTAGGAATTATAAACTTTTAATGAACTCATTTCCGGTGTTTCTGATGCTGATTTTGTTTATGATTGCCCTGAAAATCTGCGCAAAAATAGCTTATCTCAGAGAACTCTTTACAATAAGGACCAACGAATAATTGAATCAATTATTTGCCAGCATCTGACAACAGAAGGTCAGCGACTACCGGATGATGGTCTGAATAGGGCAGGTTGAATTTTTTGCACTGTAAAACAGTGAACTCAGTGGATGCCATAATATAATCTATGCGCAAAGTCGGCGACAGGTTTATATAAGTGCGGCCTATGCCAAATCCTTTCTTTACAAAAGCATCCTGCATGTTTCCCCGGATCCGGAAATACGTATAGGAATTAGGCACATCATTGAAATCGCCGCAGATGATGTTCGGGTTGGCGCTTGAGTCTAATTCCGACTTCACCAAATCGGCCTGCCTGCTGCGAAGGCTATATGCCCGCTTCAGTTTTTTTACGATAGATCTGGAAGCTTCCAGCATGCTGTCGTCTGCATTCTTGATAATCTCAATATTGTGAAAATCTTTGCTGCGGAATAACACGGATTGAAGATGTGCAGTGAAAAGGCAAACGGTTTTCCCATTTATATTCAAGTCAGCGGCAATAAGGCTTTCGTTTTCACGGGCATGTGCAGGCTTGTCGAACTTTCTTTGCAGGGTATTTATAAAAGGATATCTTGAAAAAATGATCACGCCTGTTTCAAACACGCCATCGTAACGGTGATAGTCATGCGAAAAAAAATAGTAGGGATAGTTCAATTGTTTTTGGATGTAAACAATATTATCAGCCAGTTCTTTGGGGTTATGCGATTCAAAAAATTCCTGAAAGCACATTACATCTGCATTTTGCTGTTGCAGGAATTCCATCATTTTTTCCCGATGACCGGAAGCCCCGGGCTTGGAACCGATGAATTCATCCCATTCATGCACATTCCAGGTCAGCACACGTAAGGCGCCTTCTTGTTTTTCGTTCTTAAAACCCGAATTGATATGAAAGCCAAAAAAAGCGTGGATATTCTGCCATCCAATGATCATGGTGATTAATGAAATGAGCGACCAGCGCCGGGCAGACAGGAAAAGCCAGAACACAAAAAAACCAAAAACGATCAATAAAAGCAGCGGGAAAATCAAACCGAGCAGAGACAAAAACCACCATTTGTCTGGATGCAAAAATGTATTGCAGCATGCCAGCAAAAAAAAAGCCGCTGCAATAATATTTGATACAATGATGAACCTTTTGGTGAATTTTCTCAATGTTGCCATGAATGGCTTGTAAGTTACAAATCTTCCTTATCCGCCGCCCGTTTGAGTATCTCTTTTTCTTCATCGGTGAGCAGGCGGTAACCTTGCTGATTGATCTTATCAAGTATATCATCAATCCTTTTCTGAGTGATGTTCGGGATTTTTTTATATGGCTGTGTGCCGGATACCTTATAATAAAACTGATCTTTCGGAAGCTTTGTTACCTTCTTTTTATTGGGATTAAAAAGGTTATTGGCCCAATCGAAAAAATTGTTCATCCACACACTCCAGTCGTGATCTCTTTTCATCTGATAAATAAACAGGAAACCAAGACCCGCACCGGCAAGGTTTGCTATATAAGCGCCGGAATCGCCGTAAGGGATGGCGGAAAAATTAATGAGGATATAGATGACCGTGAGTACCCACAAAGGAATGCCGCCATTGATCATCGGGAAGATGCGGTAATCAGGTGCTACCGTTGTTGTGGCAATGGCTACAGCGATCACCGCAGGGTTTGCGCCAACTAAAAACGCATTGGGCAACCGTCCCTGCAGGCTCGGGAAAATATGATAAGAAAGAATGTAGAACGCGGCTCCGGCAATGCCGCCGTAAACATATATCGGTATAAGCTTTCTGTTGCCTGTGAGATCCTGCAGTATATAACCAAAAGCCCACAACCAAAGCATATTACCGATAAAACGGAACACATGCTCGTCTGAAAACATAAAAGTCAGGGCAACCCATGGGCGTGTGGACAATGTACTGATATCAGCGGGCAACACAAACCAATGAAACACGTTTTTGTAATATGCATCCACATTCAAGGATGTAAGCAGGTAAATGGAAAATATAAATTTGAGTATCACAAAAGTGACCGCATTCAGCACCACCAACTGTACCAGCGCGTTTCCGTCCTGCCCCAGCCCCATTCTTTTGCGATAGCTATCTTCCATTACATGCATACAATAATGAATTGTGAAGGTACAAAATCAGGTGCTTAAACGCCTTGAAAGATAATATTAGTATATACATTTTAACAAGCGGAACGATAAAGAGTTTAATAAAAATTGCGGCGGTTGTTCCTGTTCCAATAGATAACAAGTATTAATCCAACAAGCGCCCCGCCCAGATGCGCCCAATGCGCAACATTGTCGCCTGCAGAATTGCGCACACCTAAAAACAATTCCATGCCGGCGTAAATGAGCACAAACCATTTGGCTTTCATCGGAACGAAAAAATAAAGGTATATGAGGCTATTGGGAAACAGATAACCAAAGGCCGCAAGGCAACCAAAAATAGCCCCGGAAGCTCCAAGGGTGGCTTCATTTATCCGGCCATAAATAGCTTCGGCCGCTTGTTGCTGTTCGTCAGGATTCATTGAATTGAATGCATGCAATAATTGCCCGTTCTCATAATATAAGACAGCAAGATGCAATGCTGCAGAACCAAGACCACATAAAATATAATAAGTAAGAAATCTTTTCCCTCCCCACACATTTTCCAGTATACTGCCAAACATCCATAGCGCAAACATGTTAAAGAACAAATGATCCCAGCCCCCATGCATGAACATATGCGTAATCAGTTGATGGGGCTTGAAATAAACAGAATGTATATCATGCAATGCAAAATAGTTGTCAATACTAAACGAGGGATTATTCGCAAACACCTGCTGCGCAATAAAGATCAGTACATTTACAATAATCAGGTTTTTAATAACCGGCGGTATCATCTGAAACCCGCCCGGGCGAAATTCAGTCATAATTTTTTTGTTAAGGTTGCAAATTACAATTTAGGTATCCAAAAAAAATTCTTGCTATCAACTACTATGTTAATTTTTTAATTTCAACTGCACCACATTCTCAATATGATGCGTATGCGGGAACATATCCACGGGCTGTATTTTTGTCACGGCATATTTCTCGTCCAGTAAATTCAGGTCTCTTGCCTGCGTAGCGGGATTGCAGCTAACGTATACTACTAACGGTGCTTCGATCTGCAGCAACTTCTTCACCAATTTCTCGTGCATGCCCGCACGTGGCGGATCGGTGACGATCACATCTGGTTTACCATGCAAAGCAAAAAAATCATCATTGCAGATTTCAATTACATCCCCTGTAAAAAAAGATGCATGTTCAATATGATTCAGTGCCGCATTTTCCTTCGCGTCTTGTATGGCTTCGTCAACCGCTTCCACGCCAATGATTTTTTTTGCATGCCCGCTCACAAAAATGCCAATGCTGCCAGTGCCGCAATACAGATCGTAAACGGTTTCGTTGCCTGTGAGTTCCGCAAAATCTCTGGCAACATCATACAGCCGCTCCGCCTGCTTCGTGTTGGTCTGAAAAAAAGATTTCGGGCCTATCTTAAATTCAAATGCGCCCAGGCGCTCAATAGCAAAGCCTTTGCCATGGTGAATCTGTGGTATAAGCCCATAAAGACTGTCGTTGCCTTTGGTGTTGATGGTATAGAGAAGCGTTGTGATCGCGGGAAATTTTTCCGCAATATGGTTTAGCAATGCCGTTCTTTTTTCTTCATCTTCATGGCCAAACATGATGTTCACCATGATCTCTCCGGTCGTGCAGATGCGCAACTGCATCGTCCTCAAAAAACCCTGCTGTTTTTTGATATCATAAAACGAAAGCTGGTGCTGAATGGCAAAATCTTTAACAGCAATGCGTATCTCATTGGTGGGTTCATGCTGAAGCCAGCAGGTTTTAATATCAATTACCTTATCAAAGATGCCTTTGGCATGGAAGCCCGCCACATCCTGCACCGGGGAAACGGAATCATCATGCAATTCGTCCTTCAGCAAAAATCGCCGGTTGCTGAAAGTATATTCCATTTTATTGCGGTAGCATTTTGTTTCTTCCGCACCAAGTATCGGGTTAATGCCTGGCAACGCCACTTTGCCTATCCTCTGCAAATTATCTTCTACCTGCTTTTGCTTAAACTGCAGTTGCTTTTCGTAAGGCAGCATCTGCCATTGGCAGCCTCCGCAAACGCCAAAATGCAAACAAAAAGGAGCAACTCTTTGCGAGGCATATTCATGAATTTTTATCACAAACCCTTCCGCCCAGTCCTTTTTGCTTTTCAAAAGGCGCACATCCACCACATCGCCCGGCACCGCGTTTTCAACAAAAATCACCTTACCGTCCAAACGGGCAAGCGACTTGCCTTCCGCAGCATAATCTTCCACCAGGATTTTCTCCAGAACAATATTCTTGTTTTTTCTCTTCACGGCGCAAAAGTAATGAATACTAAGCCGTTGGGTTTTTCGTTTTCTTGTTTCGCACAAAGAAGCAACGGATATCACGAACACAACATTGTGCCCTTTGTTTTCTTTGCGGTCTTTGTGTGAAACCGTTGTATGAAACTGTTTAACTTCGCCCACAAATCAATAAATGGTTATGCGCTCAGGTAAATTTTATTGGATGATGTTGTTCTTTTTTACATCTGCGACAGCTTTTGCACAGGAAGGCTATAACATTAAGCTTACTTTAAAGCCATATAAAAACAGCCAGGTTTATCTTGGCTATTATTATGGCAAAATAAAAGCAGTTGCTGATTCTGCCACGCTTGACGCCAATAGCAATACGGTTTTTAAAGGAAAAGACAAATTGCCCGGTGGCATTTATTTTATCGTTTCCCCTAAAAAGGAAATTTTGTTTGAAGTGCTGATTGATAAACAGCAAAATTTTTCCATAACAGGCGACACGAGCAATCTTTCGGAAAATCTGAGTTTTGCCAACTCTCCGGACAATACGCTCTTTTTCAACTATACCCGGTCTATGGCCGGTTATGGTAAACAGATCACTGAAATGCAAGGTCAACTTTCTTCTGCCAAAAACAAAACCGACTCAACCCGGATTTTAGAAAAAGTGAAAGCACTGAACCTGCAGGTGCAGGATTACAGGAATGATGTCGCCGCAAAAAACCCAAACTCTTTGCTTGCAACTTTATTTCTTGCAATGAAAGAACCAACAGTGCCACCCGCTGCAAAACAACCCGGTGGCAAATACGACAGCCTCTTCGCTTATCAATATTACAAATCGCATTATTGGGACGGTGTCACCTTCACCGACGAACGCCTCGTCCGAACACCGATTTTCGAGCCAAAACTGGATAAATATTTTAAAGACCTGGTATCACCTGTAGCAGATTCCATTAATAAAGAAGTGGATTGGATGCTTTTGTATTCGCGGACAAGCAAAGAAATGTTCAAATACCTGATGGTCCATTTTGTACAGAAATACATCAACCCTGAATACATGGGGCAGGACGCGGTTTTCGTTCATATTTTTGAAAAATTCATCAACACGGGCGAAGCTGATTTCTTCACTGAAAAATACCGTAAGATCATTAATGACCGGGCCTACAGCCTGATGGCCAACCTGATCGGGCAACCAGCAGCAAACCTTGAAATGATGGATACTTCGGATAAACCACTCCCATTGTACAGTGTAGATGCAAAATTTATCGTTGTTTGTTTCTGGGACCCGACATGCAGTCATTGCAAAGAAGAAGTGCCGAAACTGGATTCGATTTATGAAGCAAAATGGAAGAAAGAAGGAGTAAAAATGTATGGCGTGCTGGTAGATGGCGGTCAGGACAAATGGCGGCAATTCATTCGCGATCACAATTTGAAAGATTGGATGCACGTTTATCAGACGAAGGCGCAAAGCGATGCCGATATTGCTGCGAACAAACCAGGTTATAAGCAATTGTTCGATGTTTACCAAACACCAACTTTGTTCCTGCTGGACAAAGACAAACGCATTATTGCAAAAAAACTAACTTATCAGCAGTTTGATGAAATAATCAACCTGAAATTGAAGAATACAAAATAAGATCTGATATGAGAACCCTTTGCCGGAAATTGTTGATGGCTGCTTTTATTCTTTGTTTTGCTGCCCTTAACTCAGATGCACAAACGCTTTTCAGTTACGGAGAAAAAGCAGTGAGCAAAGAAGATTTTTTGAAAGCCTATTCAAAAAATAATATAGAAGGTAAGGCAACGGAAAAATCTTATAGAGATTATCTTGAATTATATATCCGCTATAAGCTGAAGGTGAAAGCTGCTTATGATCTCAAATTAGATACGCTTCCCGCTCAACAGACTGAGTTGAAAAATTTTCGGAACCAGGTAGCCGACACCTATATGAATGACGAGGAGAGCCTGAATGCACTGGTAAACGAAGCATACGACAGAAGCCGGAAAGACATCCATCTTGCACATATTTTCATTGCCGTTCCTAAAAATGCCACACCTGCCGATACATTAAAGGCTTATCAGAAAATAATGAGCGCTTATGATGCACTGAAAAGCAATAAAGACTTTGGTGAAACGGCAGCAATCTGGTCTGATGATGCGTCAGCAAAAAAAAATCACGGCGATATCGGCTGGATCACTGTCTTCACGCTGCCTTATGAACTGGAAACACTGGCTTATACCACTCAGCCAATGCATTTTTCAAAACCTTACCGCAGCAAAGCCGGGTTCCATATTTTCAAAAACCTTGGAGAAAGGAAAGCGATTGGCAAAATACGCGTAGCGCATATTTTACTGTCTATCCTCCCAAATGCGACCGATTCAACCAAAGCAGCGACAAAACAAAGGGCAGATTCAATCTACAACGCCCTGATCCATGGCGCAAACTTTGGCGCGCTTGCAAAAAAATACAGCGGCGATAACCTGTCATATCAAACAGGTGGTGAGATTGCTGACTTTGGCGTTGGCAAGTACGATTCAATATTCGAAGCAACTGCTTTTGCACTTGACAAAGACAGTGCTATCAGCAAGCCTGTGCTCAGCAGCTTTGGCTACCACATCATCAAACGTATCAGCAGAAAGCCGATCCCTGAAAAAAGCAAAGAAACCTTAGACGGGCTGAAACAGCGGGTGATTGCCGATCCGCGAATTAATATTGCCACAAAAAAATTATTAGCTAAAATATTTGCCCAAACGACATTCAAAAGATACCCGGTAAACGAAAATAATTTATGGGGGTACACGGACAGTGCCCTGCAACATAAGACGATTCCCAAGTTCTCAACCATAGATGATCATGTGGCGTTGTTATCTTTCAACAAGCAGGATATTTATGTAAAAGATTGGATTGATTACATCCGTAAGGCGAAGAACACACCAGCTATCAGTACCGGAAAAACCGACAGCGAATTGTTTGATAAATTCATTGAGACTACCGCGCTTGCATATTACCGTGAGCATCTTGAAAATTATAATAAAGAATTTGCTTTCCAGTTAAATGAGTTCAAAGAAGGAAACCTGCTGTTTGAAGTGATGCAGAGAAAAATATGGGACAAAGCGGCTGTTGACACGCCCGGATTAAAAGACTATTACAGTTCGCACAAGGATAAGTATTGGTGGGAGCCTGGCGCAGATGCCGTTTTATTTACATCTACCAGTCAAAAGGCTGCCGAAAATATAAAGAATAAACTTCAGGATAATTTTGCCGGATGGAGAAAAATAATTGACAGTTCTGACGGATCTGTACAGGCAGATTCCGGAAGGTTTGAAATGGCACAACTTCCAATGGCGGAAAATAAATTGGCTGCGGGACAATTCACTTCTTTTAAGAATAACCCTCCTGATAACACAGTAACCTTTGCATATATCATCAGGCTGTACAATGAGCGAACACCAAGAACTTACAATGAAGCAAGGGGCTTTGTCATAAACGACTACCAGGCGTTTTTAGAAGACAAATGGATCGCTGAGCTGAAACAAAAATATCCGGTTAAGATAAATGAGGCCGTTTTGAAAAGCTTGCCGAAATAGCAGTCAGACTAAAAGTCCGAAAAAAAATAAGCTGCAGTTAAACTGCATTGAAATATAAAATCCAATAGAGCTGATAGATATAAGCATGTTGATCAGAGGTGCGGGGATTAGGAAATAAAACGCCGAGCGCTTTCTTTAGCGTCTTCCTTGCTTTCGGGCTTATCTAAATAATTTCCTTCACCACATTCCAGATCACTTTTGGCTTGCCCAACGTGTAGTAATGCAGCACCGGCACATTTGCCTTTTTCAATTCCCGGCACTGTTGAATCAGCCATTCCGTGCCAACGATTTCAACTTCTGCATCGGTCTTGCATTTCATGATGGCATTGCAAAGATCCGGTGGTATGTCCACATGAAACACTTTGGGCAATATGCTCAATTGCTTTTTATTAGTGATAGGCTTCAATCCCGGCACTACCGGCACTTCAATGCCATTGGCCCGAAGCGTTTTTACGAAGTCAAAATATTTCTGGTTATCAAAAAACATTTGCGTGGTGATATACTCAGCTCCTGCCTCCACCTTCGCTTTCAGGAAAGAAATATCAGTATCTAAATTCGGGGCTTCAAAATGTTTTTCCGGGTAGCCCGCAACACCGATACAAAAATCAGTCTTACTGCCATTCTTAATATCTTCCTCGATATAAATACCATGATTCAGGTTCACTACCTGTTTTAAAAGATCAAGGGCATAATGATTGCCATCACGTTCAGGCTCAAACGAAGATTCATTTTTTGCGGCATCCCCGCGAAGCACCAGCACATTATCAATACCAAGAAAGTTCAAATCAATGAGCGCATCTTCTGTTTCTCTTTTCGTAAATCCGCCGCAAATCAGGTGCGGAACAGCATCAATCTGATAGTGGTTCATGATAGCTGCACAAATGCCCACCGTTCCCGGCCGTTTGCGCACTTCCACCTTCTCAAAAGTACCATCCGCTTTTTTCTTGAACATCGTTTCACTGCGGTGATAAGTCACATTGATAAAGGAAGGCTTGAATTCCATCAATGGGTCCAGATGATCATAGATAGAACTGATGGTTTTCCCTTTCAGCGGAGGCAATATCTCGAATGAAACTTTTGTGCCTTTTGATTCTTTGATGTGCTCAATTACTTTCATCGTGAATGATAAATGGTGAATACTAAATGCTGCTTGTCATAACTTTTGACTCCCAACGTGAATTCAGCCTGCAAACATAATTCAATGCTGCTATAACGCAAATAGCTGTTAAAGTATTTTTTGGCAATGCCCTATTGGATTTGTTCCGGTATTTTTGCACAAATTTTTTTCTTTGAGCCTTACTATTCATACAAAAGATCTCGTAAAAACTTACAGCAGCCGCACGGTAGTAAACCATGTTTCCGTAAATGTGAAACAAGGTGAGATAGTTGGTTTGCTTGGGCCAAATGGAGCAGGCAAAACAACCACATTTTATATGGTGGTTGGGTTGATAAAGCCCGATGAAGGGAATGTTTTTTTAGAAGACACAGACATCACCAGACTGCCGATGTACAAAAGAGCGCAAATGGGTATTGGCTATCTGCCGCAGGAAGCATCTGTGTTCCGCAAGCTGAGCGTGGAAGACAATATCAAAGCCATTCTCGAGATGACCAAGTTTCCCAAACAGGAACAAAAAGAAAAACTGGAAAGCTTACTGGAAGAATTTGGGCTGAACCATGTGCGGAAAAACAATGGTGATTCATTAAGCGGTGGCGAGAGAAGACGAACGGAGATAGCAAGGGCTTTGGCAGTGGATCCAAAATTCATGTTATTGGACGAGCCTTTTGCCGGCGTTGACCCAATTGCAGTGGAAGACATTCAGACGGTGGTGGCAAAACTCAAACAAAAAAATATCGGCATACTCATCACAGACCATAATGTGAATGAAACACTTTCGATCTGCGACCGCGCTTATTTGCTGATAGAAGGAAAAATTTTCAAGCACGGCACTGCAGAAGAACTGGCGAACGATGAGCAAGTTCGCCGGTTATACCTCGGAAGGAATTTTGAACTGAAGCGCAAAGATTATTTGCATGAAGAAGCCAGAAGTGAAAAAGAAAGGTTAACAACTGAAGCTGATTCGGAAGAATCGATTTAAATACCCATCTTTTTGGTAATTTATCTTGTTTATGTAAACTCCTGAGCATTATCCTTCACCGATTTCTCTTCTTTATATCCCAATCATTCGCTATTTTGCTAATATATGAGATTGCTCAGCCCTGCAATATCGCGACTGGCCAGGCTTCGCTTCTGGCAAATGGAACAGTGGATACAAAACCCGGTTTCTGTGCAGAGGGAGGTATTACAGCATCTCGTCACTTCCGCTCAGTACACTGAGTTTGGCCGCAAGTACAATTTCTCCAAAATATTTTCCATCAAAGAATTTAAAAAAGCCGTCCCCATCCATGAGTACGATGATATAAAGCCCTATATCCAGCGTATCATGAACGGCGAACAAAATATTTTATGGGACACTCCCGTCAACTGGTTTGCCAAAAGCAGCGGCACCACCAGCGATAAAAGCAAGTTCATACCCGTAAGCGATGAAAGCCTGAAAGACTGCCATTACAAAGGTGCGAAAGATGTCGTGACGATGTACTATAACTTCAATCCGGATTCTGATCTGCTGACAGGAAAAGGATTGGTGATCGGCGGCAGCCATACCATCAGCCAGTTAAATGATGATGCGCATTATGGAGACCTCAGCGCAGTGCTGCTGCAGAACTCACCTTTCTGGGGCAATTGGATCCGGACACCTGAACTGAATATAGCCTTGCTGGATGAATGGGAAAACAAAATTGAAAAGCTTGCGCAAAGCACCATTCATGAAAACGTGACTTCTATTTCCGGTGTGCCAACCTGGACATTGGTTTTAATAAAACATATTTTGGAAATTACAGGCAAGAACTGCTTGTCTGACGTTTGGCCCTCGCTTGAATTGTATATTCATGGCGGTGTTTCGTTTACCCCATACCGTGAGCAACTGAATAAGCTGATTGGCAAAGAAATAAATTACCTCGACATGTACAATGCCAGCGAAGGCTTTTTTGCTGCGCAGGCTGCTCCCGATGATGATGGGATGCTTTTGTTTTTAGACCATGGCATTTTCATGGAGTTCATGCCTGTGGAAGAATACGGCAAGCCAAACCCTGAAACAATCGGGCTAAGAGATGTTGAGATCGGCAAGAACTATGCACTGGTAATCAATACCAATGGTGGGCTTTGGAGATATTTATTGGGCGATACCATTCAATTCACCACACTGAACCCTTTTCGCATTAAAGTGAGCGGGCGTTTGAAACATTATATGAATGCTTTTGGGGAAGAAGTGATCGTTGACAACAGTGATAAAGCCATTTCCATAGCAAGCGAAAAAACCGGTGCGGTAGTGAATGATTATACGGCTGCACCTGTTTATTTTGGCGAGCGCAATAATGGGGCACATGAATGGCTCATAGAATTTGACAAAGAACCTGATAACCTGAACCGGTTTGTGTATGAATTAGATTCTGCTTTGAAAAACATCAACAGCGATTATGAAGCCAAACGTCATAAAGATATTGCGCTGCGCATGCCGTTTGTAAAATCATTGCCCAAAGGTTTGTTCAAGGAATGGCTTCGCAGCAAAGGGAAATTGGGAGGTCAGCATAAAGTGCCAAGGCTTTCCAATGAAAGAAAATATATTGATGAGATCAATGCGCTTTTCCTTACTGCCAAAGCTTCTTTACTGTAATTGCATTTGCTCATCCCTTCCTGCAAAAAATATAACTGCCACCAAACTCACAAATGTGGAGGTGTAAAATAAATACAGGTATGGCACGTCAATAAAATTATAAAAAACAACAACGGAGATTTTGAGTGTTGCCAGCGGAATATTGTACAGGCTATATTTTTTCTTATATGCATTGCAAAAAAGGATAAATGCGTTCGGTATTATGAAAGTTAACACAATCAGGAGCATGTGCAGGAGTCGAATCCTTTCCGGAGCAAAAAATTTAGCAAAGCCAATATAATCAGTAAAGACTTCCGGGCTGTCGTGCCAAACCCTTTGTGAGAAATCAATATAATTCCCGGGCAAGTGCAGCAACCTCAAAAAAGGTTGCCACCCAAACGGAATGATGAAGGCAAAGAAAAGAAATAACATGCCCGTGAATGCAAAAATCAGGGCCGGTTTGATTTTCTTGTTCGCAAGCAGATAAATAAAAAAAGCAGGCAGCCATCCGATCAGTGCATACCTGCTGAGCATACATAAGCAGCTTGCTACACTGATGAAGATAATGCGCTCCGAAATCAAGGCAACAGCGAGCAAAACATAAAACAGCGCAACCACCCCTTCTTCAGAAAAGCTGATAAAGCCATGGGTGTCATTTTCAGAAAGAAGCCACCACAAAAGCACTGATACAGTAGCTGTCAGAACAACCGCATTCATTTTTTTGAAAGAAAGAAATAACATGGGGATTACGGTAGCAAGAAACAGACAGGTAACTGTTATCCAGCGCATATCAATATTCGCAGCAACAGCGGGCAAAAACGGAAGCCACATGGCAGGCAGGTAGATGGGTTTGCTGCCATTCCATATTTCAGGGATATTGTCATATACCTGTTTCCATTGGCCGTTCAAAAAACGCTGGTTCATCGTTTTGATCACCGGCAGCATATCTGCATTCCTGTAATCAACAGGAATTTCCTGCATGACAGCATTTGAAAAATAACAAAGAAGAATACCAATTATTACGATTAAAGATAACTTCAAATAATTTTGTCTCGAATGGCTGAATTGAACAGAAGCTTTTTTTGCCTGCGGAAAAAATAAAATAATCACCCCAATGCTTATACCACAAAAAAAATACCCGATAGAATTATAAGAGGCGAGATCAGGAAACCTGAGCGCATAAGTAATACAAATGGTTTCTATGGCAAAAGCTGCAACCAGACCCAATCTTAAATAATGCTGTTTTTGCATAATCGAAATAAATATAAGGCATCTGTGTAAACTAACAGGTAAACCTCGCGAAAGTTAAAAAAGGCGAATTAACTTTGGAAATGCGTTTCGTAAATCCCTTCAGATAAATATTCTGTATGCTTGACCGGCTCAAACAATATAAATTTTTGCATTGGGCATATAACCTGCTCCATTACAAAAGCTTGCTGCATAATAAAGCCGCGTATAAAAAATATCATATTAATAAACCCCTGATTGCATCGCTTTCAAGCAAAGATTTTCCTGATAAAGAATCAAAAGCATGGCTGGATACAGGCCATTCAAAAAATCTTGTGGCAACAAAAAAGCAATTTGCCCGGTTCCCGATCGGACTACAGCAGCAATTGCTATCGTGGTCCGATAATGGCTTCATTATACTTGAAAATTTTTTTGATGACCCCACGATAGATTCAGTAAATAAAGAAATGAAAAAATTGGTTGCACAAAAAAAGTTGCAGCCAACACATGACAAAAAGCTCATGTTTGCCAATAAGATTTCTGCTTTAATAAAAAATATCACGCTTGAAAAAAGGCTTACGGGTATATTAAGTTTTATTCTTGATAAGGAAGTCGTGCCATTTCAAACCATCAATTTTATTTACGGCAGCAACCAGCGGGCACATTCTGACAGCATCCACATGACAACATATCCCTTAGGTTATCTGATTGCCGTATGGATTGCACTGGAAGACACAAACCCCGATAACGGCCCGCTATTTTATTATCCGGGCAGCCATCGCCTGCCCTATTTGCTGAACAATGATTTCAATGAAGGAGAAACTGCATTTACATTAGGTAAAAAAGATTATCCCGATTATGAAGACGCCATTGAGAAACAGATCACAGAAAACCAATTGGAGAAGAAAATTTTTTTAGCAAAAAAAGGAGATCTGCTTATCTGGCATGCAAACCTGTTGCACGGTGGGCTGCCTGTTGCCAAACCTGAACTGACCAGAAAGAGCATGGTGATACATTACTATGCAAAGGATGTGATCAAATACCATGAGATCAGCGAGCGGCCTTCATTGCTGGGGCAAGGCTGATAAGATAAAATTCTTTCTGTTATCTTGCAGAAAAATCCAACCACACAAAAACATCAACATGAAACTGCTGGAAAATAAAACAGCCATTATCACCGGAGCAAGCCGCGGCATAGGTGAAGCGATCGCCATTAAATTAGCTGAACATGGTGCTCATATCGCGTTCACTTATCTGAGCAGCGAAGAAAAAGCAAAAAACCTCGAAGAGAAATTGAAAGGTTTTGGGGTAAATGCCAGAGCTTATAAAAGCAACGCCGCCGTATATGCGGAATGCGAAGCTTTTGTGAATGATGTACTGAAAGAATTCGGGACTGTTGATGTTTGCGTAAATAATGCCGGCATTTCAAAAGACAATTTATTGTTGCGCATGACGCCTGAACAATGGGATGAAGTGATCAATACCAATCTGAAAAGCGTGTACAATATGACCAAACAGGTCATCCGCCCGATGATGAAAGCAAAAAAAGGCAGCATCGTAAACATGAGTTCTATTATTGGCATCAAAGGGAATGCCGGCCAGAGCAGCTATGCAGCATCGAAAGCAGGCATCATTGGCTTCACCAAATCCATTGCGCATGAGCTGGGTTCCCGCAATATCCGCAGCAATGCGATTGCACCCGGTTTTATAGAAACAGACATGACACATTATCTCAAGGACGGCGATGTTTCGAAATCATTTCTCGATAAAATCCCATTGGGAAGATTTGGCGGTGCGGAAGAGATTGCCAATACGGCATTATTCCTGGCAAGCGACCTGAGCTCCTATATCACCGGACAGGTGATCAGCGCTTGCGGAGGGTTGAATATTTAATCATCTATTATTATTTGCAGTTTGAAATCTATTCAGAATTTATTAAAAGAAAACAAAACCTGGGCATCTGGGAAAATAGAAGATGACCCGGAGTATTTTGAGCGCCTCTCGCATTTGCAGACACCTCAATTTTTGTGGATCGGATGCAGTGACAGCCGTGTGCCTGCCAACGAGATCACCGGCACACAGCCCGGAGAGATTTTTGTGCATCGCAACATCGCGAACCTGGTAATACATACAGATGTGAATTTGCTCAGCGTGCTGGAATATGCTGTGAACCATCTCAAAGTGAAGCATGTGATCATTTGCGGGCATTATGGTTGCGGGGGCATCAAAGCGGCTATGACAAAACACGATTTCAAACAGGTGCTGAATATGTGGCTGCGCAATATCAAAGATGTGTACAGGCTTCATCGTGATGAACTGGAATCAATCAGCGATGAAGAAAAACGCGCAGACCGTTTAACTGAATTGAATGTGAAGGAACAGGTGCTTCATCTTGCCAAAACATCCATCATTCAACGCGCATGGAAAAATGAGCAAAGGCCACAGTTGCATGGTTGGGTGTATGGTTTGAAAGACGGGCTTATTAAACCTGTTTTTCAGATGAGCTCCGACTCGCACATAGATCCTTTGTATGAGTATGATGATTTATGATGGATAAAATTTTTCTGATAAAACAAAGACCCTGAAAAAATTCAGGGTCTTTGTTTTGCTTAAACCAAATCATGCTCTATAAAACTATTTCGCTATCCAGATTTTCGTGCTTACAAGATCATTTCCTTTTGTTTCAGCGTACCAGTTCGTATAATTATATGTTTGTTCACTGCCGGGATATTGGTACCGATTATAGTTACCATATGTTTGAGTATATCCGGCCGCATTGGTTGAATCCATCGGCGTCTGTCCTCCTGTTCTTTTAAGCAGTGTCCACGCTTCCCACGGCTGGCGGAACATATCTATCCATTCCTGTGCATAAATCTGCTGCAACCCGTGCCCTGTAGGATCAGCAGCATCAAAAGCCACAATCGGATTGGCAAAAAAAGCGGTAAGATCGGGCAAACCAGTTGGCTTATTCACAACCCATACCTGGGAATTGATAGCCTGATTAGTCCAGAAATTGACAGAAGCAGTTGCGCCTGCCGTATATTCTGTTTGAGCAGTACCTGTATTAGCAGCCACACCAAGACCACGGGCATAAATTTCCGCTTTTATAAAATGTACTTCGGCCGTAGTCATAAATAATTCCGGGATGTTTACATCTCTTGCCCAGTAATAATTAAAATCAGCATATAGATTAACCGTGCCGTTATTGCCATTTTTATCAGCCCAGTCATTATCTCTTTGTGGGTTATAGGGATCTCCACCTTCTGGAGGAGTAGATGTGGTGGGGTTTTGCGGGAAAGGATTCCACAAGGTATCATTGTTCGGCTCGAAAAAGATCGTACACCGTGGGTCAAAGATGCCGCTGCCATCTTCTGCATTGGTGCTGCTCATTAAATGCCACATGGTGGTGCCCATGCGCAGGCGGCATTCTGTGCCAAAAGAGTATTGCCTTGCGCCTAAATCCATTTTAGGGATGTTTGTGCCGGGGTATAAGCCTACATTGGTGCCATCTGCATCTAACAAAGGTTTACTCAGCGCATCCGTTATCTGGGTGGTCGCATCAGCCTGGTCTTTGTCGTACATTGTAACGGCTATGCGCAACCGGAGAGAATTGGCAAACTCTATCCATTGAGGTATATTATTCAATAACACCAGATCATTGGTCCCCAGTGAGTATTGTTTTGGATCGGTCGCATTGAAATTATTTACTGCCCATTGAAGGTCTGCCAGACAGGCAAGATAGATGCTTTGTTGCGTATCATAGCTTGCAGTAAGCACCCCGGAGTTAGACGGCGAATAGGTAAGTGCCTTGCCTGCATTCGAATAAGGCATATCCCCATAGAAGTTTGAAAGCTTGATTGCCTGATAAGCTTTTAACACTTTCATCATCGCTTTGACATTGGTATAAATCGTAGTGTCGGGAGCAGCAGCAATCACGCTCATCATCGCAGCATAGTTGGAGAGGTTATGATAGAAATTGCTCCAGTCTGTATTCCCATCTCCGCCATATGGATAATCTGGTTTTGTATATACCATGCCTTGCTGGGTGATGGGGTAAGTCCAGCTATTATAGGTTACCTGATCACCGCCTTGCGCAAGATTAGAAACAAATGCAACATATAATTGCGGAACAGTTGCTACCGGTGAACCATTCCACGGAGTGTTGATAGTCTTGAAGTCTTTCGTGCATGATGCAAAAGCAATGGCAAGCAGAAGCGATGCGATTGCTGATAAATTTTTTCTTTTATAATAATAAATCATAAAAAATTATTTATTGGGTGTTGAATTGTATTTATTTTAAAAACCTGCTTTTACAGAAAAACCGAATGAACGAACACCGGGCAATTCTCCAAATTGGATACCCTGAATGTTTGTAGTTCCGGTCAGGCCCTCGGGATTAAGCCTGTCAGGCAATTTTGTAAATAAATAAAATAAGTCGCGCCCAATCAGGGAAAGAGCAAGGCTCTGGAAAATTTTGGTTTTGCTTACTACTGCAACAGGAAGCCTGTATGTTAAGCTGAGCTCGCGCAATTTGCCCCAGCTATTGGTAAATATGGAGTTGCTCCTCACAATTGGCTGATTATCCCAGGATTGATAATTGCCTGCGTATTTCCACCAGGAATTTACTACGGTAGTATTTGTTTTGCCGTCTGGCGTCACGCCGGGCAATATCACGCCCACATTTGCCGTAGTGCCATCCGGGAAAGTATAAGGCAATCCATGACCATCACGTTCTTTTGTAGTTTCGGGAGCTTCACCCTGGCCCATAATGGTAGCATAATCGCCCGACCATATCTGGCCACCGATACTGAAATCAGTCATGATATACAGGCTCAGGTTTTTATAGCTGAATGTGTTCCCGATCCCTCCGGTAATTTTTGGCGTGGCATTGCCGATTTTTACAAAAGCCGCAGAAGTGGCATACTGTGCGCCAAGAACAGGGCCATTCCCTGTGTTAGTGCCATCTCCATAAATCAGGTTCACGACTTTCTGCCCGTTCTGATAGAGATAATCATAGCCATATATGCTACCATAGTTATCACCTACTTTCACATTCATATTCACACCATCACCGCCAAACCAACTGCCAAGTGTTAGCTGGTTAACGCCTGCTGCTATAGATACCACTTTGTTGCTGTTATGCGCTCCGTTGATAGCGATATCCCATGAAAAATTCTTCTCCCTGACGATGCTCGCATTAATGATAAATTCAATCCCCCTGTTCCTTAATGCGCCTGTGTTGATGGTTAATGCATCTGCACCGGACGATGTAGCTATCGATACGGGCAAAATCTGGTTGTAAGAATAGATATTATAATAGGTGAAGTTGAAGTTTATCCTGTTGTTAAGAAATCCGAGATCGGTACCAATCTCAAAAGATCTTGCCTGTTGAGGCTGAATAGAGACGGAAGGCAAAGTGGAAGGCACTGATAAGCCCGTAGTATATCCATTTGTCGTCACAGGGCTGTAAGTAAATATGGTTTGGTAGGGGATATATCCGTTGGCGCTTGCAGCTTCTGCTATGCGCAACTTTCCATAGCTGAGCCAATTTTTGATTGCGTCTAACTTAAGCGCATCTGTGAACACAAAACTCAGACTGGCAGAAGGATAAAAGAAAGACCATTTGCTTGAAGGGAGCGTGGATGACCAGTCGTTCCTTCCGCTTACATCGAGAAAGAGATATTTTTTATACGATAGGTTTAATAACCCATAGACCGAATTGATTTCTGATTCCGACCTGTTCTCTGTGGGCATTGGGAATGGGTTTGTACCCGCATAATTGGTAATATTATACGTGAAAGGATAGTTGAAAGGGCCCGGGTTTTTTTGTGCCAGATCATACAGTTTGTTATGATAATAGCTCGCCCCGATACTAAAACTCGCGTCAAAATCTTTCACCAGATCTTCTTTGTGAGCGGTTAGCAACCCATCAATATTCTGGGTAGAGACGGTAGACAAGTCGTTTGCATACCCTCCCAAAAGGCCTGCTGCATCGATCGGTTTATCTTTTGTCTCAAATTGGTTCGTAAAATAATCTTCCCCCACATGACCGCTCGCATTGAGCCAGGGCAAAATGTCTGCTGTCAATTTGATAGATCCCAATAATTGATTATGGGTGAATTGGGTGTTATTATTATATGTGTTCCACCAATAATTCTCAACGCTTGAAGATGGATAAGGTGGATTATTGGTCACAAATGTATTCAGGGAACCATCAGGATTAAATGACAGGCCTTTTTCCAGTGCTTTATAATCTGCAGGCAAATGATAGGTGGTGATGTATCCCACGCCAGATGAGGTCAGGCCGTTGGCCGAAACAGGCCCATTATTCTCGCCATAGATATCGGGCGCATTTAGCCTGTTTATATTGGTATAACTGACACTGACTTCTGCCTTCACCTTTTTGCTTACATTCAGAGAAGACCCGATATTGAAAACGTTCTGCGTGTAATTGCTGTTATAGGTAATGGCATCGTTTGCAGTTCTTGTATAGGAAGCCCTCAGTGTTCCCACATCGCCGCCGCCTGAAAAGGAAACATTGTTTGTGGTTGTATGGCCGGTCTTATAAAAGTCTTTAAAAATATTGGGGTTGGCATTATAAGGGCGTGTTGTGCCGTCCCACCAAACCAATGGCTGACCCTGCATTTTCGGCCCCCAGGAAGCGCCATCACCGGGAAAACCGATATAATTATAAAATGGGCCTCCGCCAGGAATATTCTGATAAGTGCCGTACTGGTCGTTTTCAGTAAATTCTCTGTCAGCACCACTGCTATTCGTAACAAAGGGGGGGTTCGCAGAATACAAAGTAGTCGTCATGCCTGCACCGTATTCGTGTTGCAGTTTCATGAACCTGTAAGGGTCATTCCAGCGATCCGAAAGGCTGTAGTTCAGTCCCAGGCCTTTCTGTTTTGAGCCTTTTTTTGTTGTGATTAAAATGACTCCATTTGCGCCACGTGCTCCATACAATGCGGCAGCGGTTGGGCCTTTTAATATATTGTAGCTTTCCACATCATCGGCATTCACAGTGTTCAGGAAGGAACCATAATCCACAGCGCCACCTTCATTTGCCACATCTCTGGTTCCATTGGTGCCCAACAAAAAACTGGTCGATAAATTCTGGCCTCCCGGAAGTATTTGTTCATTATCTACCATTACGCCATCTACCACAATCAGCGGCTGGTTATTGCCCAGCAAACTGTTGTTGCCCCTGATCACAATGCGGCTGGAACTTCCTTCCACACCGTTTGGTATAGTAATGTTTAAACCTGCCGCTTTGCCCATCAGGCCCTGAGCGATGTTTGGGGGATCAGCTTTGATCACATCATTACCGGTAACTTTCTGGTTTGAATATCCCAGAGACTTTGCTTCTCTTTTGATGCCAAGCGCCGTGACCACCACTTCCGTCATGCTGTTATCCGATTTCTTCAGCGTAAGGGATATGGAAGAAGACACTCCAACTTTAATTTTTGTTTCAACATATCCTACAGAAGAAAAAACAAGGATATCTCCTTCATTGGCCTGAATGGTAAAATTTCCTTTGTCATCCGTAACGGTGCCTTTGGTTGTTCCTGCAATGGAGACAGTGACACCCTGTAAAGCTGTGCCATCTGCCGAAAGCACTGTTCCGGTAATGGGCCTGAACGCTTCTAAAGCATCATTTGTATTTTGCAACTGGCTGATTTCTTTTGCGCCATTCTTTTTTAAGATGATCTGTTTGCCGATCACTTCATAAGAAATATTGAGCGGGCTGAATATTTTTGTCAGCACATCCCCCAGCCTTTCGTCATTGGCAACTACCGTGATCTTTTGTTTGCCGGGGAGTATATTGCTGCTGTATGTGAAGCCCACCTCTGTATATGCAGCAATTGTTTTCAATACTGCGCGTATCTCCTTTGAAGGAAGGTTGAGCGACACTTTCTTGTCCAGTATCTCCTGCCCGTCTGCGTGGTTGGCAAACGTGTAACTGGTAAGGCTCACCGCGAGCAGGATGTTAAGCAGCGTTACTCTCATAATGAACAATAAAGCATGTTTTAGTTCTCCATTTTTGTTCATAACTTTAAACAGTTTTGTCGGTTAAAAAAAGTGGCAAAATGAAACCCTTGCTGATTCATTTCTGTTGACAGCTTAGGGGAATTTTCTCAAAGCGGCGGTGTTGCAGCATCGCCGTTTTTGTTTTTAGAATGCTATGTCATCATAAAAAATCGTTTGGCTTTTAATAGTAATTTTATTTGCAGGCATTGCCTTCCGCGAACACTTCATTATGTTCTATCCGGTAATTAGCGCCGACTGCTTCACAAATGATCTTTAGCTTTTCATCGAATGTTTCATCATTCAGCGAAGTGGTGATGACGCATTTAGAAAATATCTTTTCGTCGTAATTTATTTTGATGCCATAAGCTTCTTCAAGTGTGTTGAAAATCTTTGCTACCGGGGTTTCTTCAAAATTAAAATTGAATGCAGGCGCATCGGGCTTGCTGTTCGATTGCACAAAATCACGATCAACCTCAGGCTTCACAATGCTTTGCGTTTGTGCCATGTAGCGGATGCCCTCATTGGGCGTGAGTATATATTCAGCCCTGGCAATATTGCTTTTTTTATAAACAGAAACTTTTCCTGTTCTGACCAGCACGGTGATGTTGCCGGTATTTTTGTTGGTGCTTACATTAAAGCTGGTGCCAAGCACGCGCAGCACAATGTCGTGCGCATATACATAAAAAGGCCTGTTCGGGTCTTTGGCTACCTCAAAAAAGGCATCGCCATCAAGATAAATCTCTCTTTTATCTTTTTGAAGAAAAACAGCATGTTTAATAGAAGAGCCCGGTTTCAATGTGACTTTAGAACCATCCACCAGATAGACCACACGGTTTTCAGCAGTGCTGTTGGTATGCTGCAGGCTATTGTCCATTACCACACTTGCAATTTGCTGAGCGGGATTGCTGCTGCTTTTATGGTTGCTGAAAAGAAAATATAGAGAAGACGCAACCAGCAATAACCCCGCAACAGAAGCAGCAATAAAATAATTTCTTCTTTCTGAACTTTTTGCAGCTATCGGGATGACGTTTTGCGGAGCTGCAATATCTGCATGGATATTTTCCCAGATATCTTTTGAAAGCCTTTCTGTATTCAATGGCTTTTGCGCTTTGGCCAGATTCTGCGCTATCTGTTTTGCTTTTAGCAAATCTTCAACACGGTCCGGGTTTCTTTGCATCCAGGCATTCCAATAGGCGTTGCCGTGTTCATCGGGATTGGTTGCCCAATTGATGAATGCGTCATCTTCGAGAAATGAAAATATCTGCGCGTCAAAATTCTCCACAATAGTTATAGTTAAGTTGCAAAAAAGCCTGCCTTTATAGCCAAGTGTAAGAACCTGAAAAATTATACTCAAATAAAACGGAATTTTTTTTCTAATCAGAAAAACAGATGGAAAACAGTTGCCAGTGCGGTGGTAAAGACCGGTGCTTTCATGTTTTTTTTGATCCGGCAAAGTGCCGTGTACATGAGGTTGCTCACCGATTGATAGTTCACGCCCATCAGTTCAGCGATCTGTTCGTTGCTGAGACCCTGATAGAAGCGAAGCTGTATCGCTTCCTGTTGTCTTTTACTAAGGACGGCAATGGACTTGCGCAGTATGTTTATTTGTGAGTCGGAGATTTCCTTATCAATGATGGCAGATTCTACCGGAGCTTCAATGCTTTCGTATGCGCCGCCAGCGCCAGGGAGATTTTCTGTAAAGGCTTGTCGGGAGTGGTGTATCTTATCAGCCCGGATGAGCTTGTACCGGAGCGCTTTGAATAAATAGAATTTCACGCAACCAGGTTCCGCCAGATTTTCACGGCTGTTCCACAATTCAATAAACAGGTCCTGGATATTATCTTTCAGCAGTTCTTCATCTGCACAGAGTTTTGATCCGTAAGCGATGAGTGATTTAATATGAGAATGGTAAAGCTCAGCGAAAGCATCTTTGTTGCCATTTTTAAACTGCAACCACAGCGCGGTATAGTCCTGGTTATCTCTTTCCATCAACAATGCGTTTCCTCATCAATGCAAAAATAATTTTGCCGGAAAATGAGTTTGATCAATCGTTAGAACAAATGGCTACAGCATATGGACAACAGCCCATTCTTATATGCTGCTTTCAGAATCAATTTTAAAGTTATAGAAATAAATCAGAAATAAAGGAGTTTATGTTTCGAATGGCTTTTTACGCAGCATGTTATCTGATACTCTTTTCCTGAATATATGCATGCCAGAAAATCATGGAAGCAATGGAGCGATGTGGTTTCCAGCTTTCAGATAATGTGAGTATTTCTTCTCCCGATATTTTTTGCGGCAGTTGTTTAATTTTCTTCAAACTGTTCATCATCGCAAGGTCGCCAACGGGAAATATATCTGTGCGCTGCAAAGCCATTAACAGGAACACATCCACCGTCCAGTCGCCAATGCCTTTTATTTTCTTCAATTCATTTCTTATCTCATCATCTGGCTTGCTCATAAGCTTCCTTATTGACAACTCACCACTCACCACTGCCATCGCCAGTTCCCTTGCGTAAATTATTTTCTGGCGGCTGAAATAGCATGCTTTCATTTCAGCATCTGTGAGCAACAGCAATTTTTCGGCAGTGATGCCTCCGATCTTTTCTTTGAGTTTATTCAGTGCTGCTTTGGCAGAGGCAAGCGAAACCTGTTGCTCGAGAATGATGTGTATGAGCGTTTCGAAGTCTGGCTTGCGTTGCCACATGGGCGGATAGCCATGCTGCACAAGTACCTGTTTCAGGTGTTTGTCTTTTTTTGCAAGCTGGTCGCAAAGAGAATGGAAATTTGCTTTATTGAATTGATCAGGCATTATCAATTACTCACTGATGATCACTCTCATTTCTTCTTATATTTTTCAAGTGCTTTTTTTGCCTCATCGCCCAATATCAACGTGCCACTGATGGCTGCGCGTTCCATCAATAATTTATCCCAGTGATCGGTGCCCTGCCAGAAATTCTTTTTCATTTCCTTCATCGCGGGCAGGGAGGAATGAACCAGCGCTTCAGCAAGCCGGTGGATAGACTCATCCATGCCGGTAATGTCCGGATGCAGTTCGGCATACAGTCCTTTTCTTCTTGCCCAGTCTGCATTGCGCCAGAGCGTGGCGTCAATCGCAAGCTGCGTGAAAGCAGAGAGGCCCAATTTCCTTTCAATGGGCGGACCCACCACGAAGGGGCCGATGCCGATCGTGAGCTCGCTCAGTTTAATCTCGGCGCCTTCCGCGGCAATGGCATAATCTGCGGCTGCCACCAAACCCACTCCGCCACCCACGCATTTGCTGTGTACCCGCGCAATGATGAGCTTGGAGCATTTGCGCATTTCATTGATCAGTATGGCAAAGCCGCTGAAAAACTCCAGGCCCTGTTCTTTGGTCTTTATTGCAAGCAGTTCATCGAAGGATGCGCCGGCACAAAAGGCATTGTCGCCAAGTGACCGCAGGATGATCACTTTGGTTTCGCTGTCGTTTCCGGCTGCATGAATCTCCGTTGCCAGCTCTTCCAGTATTTTGAATGGAAGGGAATTGCTTTGCGGGTGAAAGAACTCAATGGTGGTGATGTGATTGTGCGTTTCGGTTTTGACATACCCGTTTTGGATCTCGTGGAGCATAAAAAGGTTTATAGATGACAAATGTAAGGGTGTTCTTTTTTTGCTGTGAAAAAAACTAACATGTTTATTGTTCTTTTTTGTTTGCCAAAAAAGAACCCTGCCTGACCTGGTCAGGGAGGCCAGCGAAGACATTGCCTTTTCGCGTGGGAAGTTGGATTATGCTCTTGTGCAACTGCACACTCATTGGTGGCTGCCTGTTGAAGCAGAAAACAAAAACCCTCCGCTGTTGCGGAGGGCCGTCTTAAATATGGTACAACCCTATATATAGAAGGGGGGATTACTACCGGTTAGAATCTACAGGTTGTGTTGTCCAATTATGATCTACGAAAAACCGGCCGGTTTAGTTTAGGTTTTTTATTAAGTATTTTTTAAGATCTTTTTGCCAATGTCCCGAAAACCACTTTTCAGCCTCGCCGGGACGGATAGTGTTGCCATCGTAGTCTTCATTTCTTCTGTTCACGGCCATCAATTGCATCCAAGAACAGCTAATGCCCTGTTTCTTTGGTCTTGCAATAGCATAGGAACCCGAAAAGCGTCACGATAAAGGAAGCCCGGATTTACAGCACCCGACATTCAGGGGAAAAATATGGGTTAAAATAGGATAAGCCAGAGATAAGTCAGATATAAGCCAGAGTTAAGCCAGAGATAATCCAGTATTATATAAGACTGACTTATCTCTGGCTTAATTATAAATTATATAAGTTTTATCAGTATGTTTAACATAATTTTGGTTGAAACAGAATACGCTTCAGCTATACATTAGCCATAAAGGGAATGCATGATCATAATGGCATTCGCCAGCTTTTTTGTTGCATTTTACTGCTTGAAAGGCCCGGGCCTTGTCTTAGGAGAGTAAGAAGAAAAAACCCGGCCTTGCAGACCGGGTTTACAATGAGTTATTCGGAAGATCATTTTTTGGGATCGGGGAAGAGGCGCTGTTTTTCATCGTAGAGCTGGATTTTGCCATTTTTGACCAGCACATCGTCGGTGTAGTAGATGGAATCCGTTTTGCCTTGTTTATCGGTCATTTTTTCTGTGTACCAGAGCGTGACCCAGTTTGCGTCCTTATCGGGATAATAGAGCGTCATCCAGGAATCGAATTCCTTGGATACGGATGCTGAAGCGCCGCGCATGGCGCCAATGACGGCTTCGAGGCTGTCCCTGCTGCCACTGAAATGGAACTTGTCGGCGATGAATTCGGCGGTGTCGGCAAAATAGGCCACGCAGCCTTTCACATCGCCGGCAACATATTTTTTCAGGCAATTGAGCACCAACAGGGCATTGCTGTCATTACCGGGCCGCCAGTTGATTGAATACTTTGCTTTGAAGGGATAAGAGAGCGTGTCTTTGCGTACGGTGTTATCGGCCTCCGAGCCTGCTGTATTGGAGGTATTGGTGCAGCTTAAAAATACAAAGCAGGAGAAGATGAAAAGCAGCGCTGGTTTCATAAACATAGTTGTTGGTTCAGGATTTAAATATAAAGAAAAAATTGCTTTATTCCTCCCGCGCCGGAAGTGCAGTAAGGGCTGTGGTTGCTTTTTGCGTGCCAACGATTTTCTTAATACAGCAAAATAAAAAGCCCCGTAAGAATACGGGGCTCTGACCAATTTTAAAAACTACATTTTTATGAAAAAAACAAAAGATCCTCAACAGAGGCTCAGTCCGGGCGACAGATAAATAATGCCGGGAATTGCTAGTGTATTTTGTGGGCTATGTTTTTATTGTTCTTTTTTCCTGCCCGGGTAAACAGTTTCCCAAAAAATTAAAGCCCCTAAGAATAGGGGCTTTGTTTGAACCCTAATTGACCAATGAAAAAAAGAATTTCTTCGCATTCATTTTATGTTATACAGAGGTGGTCGCCACCAGCGTGACATTTGCTTTAGTCGGCTTACCGGGTTTAACCTTGAGGTTATGTACAGTTGCCTGAAGTTTGCGAGAGCTGTTTGAAATGTGTGCGGGGTGGCCATGATAAATGCACTCGTATTGCAATGTACGATGACAGCATCGCACATGTTTAGTTTGGGATCGTTTTGCTTGTTCATCATTTCAAGGATTTTGTTTAATAAAAATGGCGCAGCTAAATTAACTGAATAAACAATTCAAAAAATCCCCTATTAGTGGTATGCTTTTTTTGTGATGCGCATGCACAAGAGCGGGCAGCAGCAAGGGAAACGATGGTGGCTTTCCTGAGATTTTCGGCTAACATGACCTCAGCTTAAAAGCTGAAATAATATTGTCTGAAGCAGAATTTTCAGAATAGGGTTTGTGATTCTTTATATTTCCTTGGAAGAACGGATAGCTATTGTTGGCAAAAATAACTGTCAGAGATTTTTTTGATCCATATAAAAGAGAAAGCCCCACATAACGCGGAGCTTTTCTGGTTCATTTATTCAGTCATAGCTTCAATGCAGGATAATAGCGGGGAAAATGGGGATTTATTGTGTGATGAAGAATTTTTTTCTGATTAAATTACTTTCTTCCAAAGAATATTCGATAATAGTTTCAAAGTCACTGGTTCTGCGAGATAAGAAAACAAGTCTAATTGAACCATTGGGATATTCCAGATAACATTGATTGGAAGGTAAGTCATCAGAGTTAATCATAAAAGGAAAGCCGTTTTTTAATTTGCTTTCATGGAGATTCTTAATTGCCTCGTTGGCGGATTTTTCTAGCTGCTTTATTTTCATTGCAGTTGAATAAATTTAGATTATTAAACTTAATCATGAACTCCTATTCCCAGTATTTTAATGGTGATTGTGATTTAGAATACCGATATAAACCATCGAATCAATTCTTAATTAAAATATTTCATTGCTTCTCTGCCAACCCATTCTCCCATTTGAACAGGAACAGCATTTCCAATCAGCTTGTAAGAACTTCTTTTATTTTCAAAAATAAAATCATCAGGAAAACCTTGCAGTCTTGCATATTCACGAATTGAAAAAGGGCGCATTCCATATTTTGCATTCTTGTCTTTGACTAACCTTGTACTTAAATCTTTTGCATAATGCGCAACGCATGTTGGCGCAAATGCATTTGATATTTCAGGGTCAACAACAATCGGCAGGTCTCTGTATTTACCATTCATTCTTTTGATTACATAATCAGGCATTTCAACTTCAGGATTTCTTTCCAGAATATTTTTTAGTGAGGACCTGCTTATGATTTGCGTTGGTGCATTAATCGAAAATGGTTTTTTTGTTCCGATGAGAATAAGCCGTTTTCTTCTTTGGGGCAACCAATTAGATGCGTCAACCGGGCAAAAAACATTAACATAATAATCCGGCAGCTTTGTCATTGCTTCCATTACCACTTTAAATTTTTTCATGCCGGGAACATTTTCGACTATATACATTTCGGGTTTCTCAATTGCGATGTGCCGAAAGAAATGAAGAAACAAATCATCGCCAGTGCGTGCGCCATGAATGT
>Ga0182030_10001522_pt1 | contig 47871 bp, 50 predicted proteins | sample 812S3MmetaG_FD_121299 | JGI IMG/M metagenome (GOLD analysis project Ga0182030, IMG submission 121299) | Permafrost microbial communities from Stordalen Mire, Sweden - 812S3M metaG (Illumina Assembly) | ecosystem: Environmental > Terrestrial > Soil > Wetlands > Permafrost | place: Sweden... | reverse complement strand
TCCATACATCGAAGCAGCGCTAGCGGGTAGTGGATCGCTCCAATCGTTTGTGTTCATGATCGAAATCGCGACCGTCCTCGGCGTGCTTGCAGGCGCTGTTCTCTTGATCGCTGATTTATTCTTTTTACCGTATTGGCCTGAGCAGATTGTCGACACCTCGCGAAAAACCACGCTATGGGAAAACTTTTTCGCATCACTTTATGGTGGTATCAACGAAGAACTGCTGATGCGCCTGTTTGGATTTTCTGTGCTCGTCTGGCTCCTGTCGTTTGTCTGGTATCCAAACATCGTAATCTTTTGGACCGTAAATATAGTTATGGCCGCCGTCTTCGGCATCGGACATTTGCCCGCACTCAAAGGACTCGTGGGTAAGATATCGTCTGCCATGCTGACACGAACGCTTCTGCTGAATGCTCCGATCGGATTGATCTGCGGCTGGCTATTTTGGACTTACGGCATTGAAGCGGCGATGGTGGCGCATTTTTCCGCCGATATCGTCTATCACGTTGTTGGAACTATCGTACTACGGCGCAAACTTGGGATAAAAGTGCAATGATATGAACAGGCTTATTCTGAAATACAAATATCTTGTTACATTCGCCGTATTGGCCATCCTCGCATGGGCCATTTACCGGCAGCTCACCGTAGGGAGTGGTTTTATTACGGAAGCGGTAGTGGCGGTCATCGTATGGATACTCGGTACGTTCCTATTCATCTACTTTTGGCCGCGCATCGTCTTGCGTGGGTATAAGAAAGCAACCCTCGTTAAGGGGTTCGGCGATGGCCCCATTCCGGTCAATACACTCTATACGCAGCCCCAAGCGCTCTTTGCAGATCCCTTCGCACCGCTGCCGCCTGGAAGTTCACAACTATTGAGTTATGGCACAAATCGCGACACGCTCTATACTGTCGGCGTCCTCGATCTCTCCAAAGGGCCGCAAGTTTTGCATGTGCCGGACATGGCAGGCCGTTACTACGCAGTGCAGTTCACCGACCCATCGGATGGCACTAATTTTGCCTACGTTGGCAAACGTACCACGGGCACGGCAGCGGGCGACTATCTCGTGAGGAGCCTTGATCGGAAAGGAGCCGTGCCGCAGGGAATGGCACAGATTTCTTCGCCGAGCAATTCGGCACTCGTTATCAGTCGCGTGTTCGTCGAGAATGACGGAGATCTTTCGACTGCTTATGGGCTTGCAAAACAGATTCAACTTACGCCACTCAATAAATAATAGGTTCGAACCTGGTCCGATACCCCGCACACAAACTTTAGCAACGCATGCGTTATACTTAACCCATGCAAGAATATGTGACCGACGCCATTGTGCTTAAGAAAGATCCGCTCGGCGATCTGGATGGCCGTTACACGCTTTTTACCAAGCGATTTGGCAGGATCATGGCGAAGGCGAAAAGCTCGCGCAAGATCACTTCTAAACTCGCGTCGCATCTTGAGCCGGGCATCGTGGCGAAGGTGCGCTTCATTGAGACGAAGGGAACTCAGCTTATTGACGCGCTCAAGTCCGGGCGCGTGGCGCTCCCGCTCGGCGATCTGCACTTTTTGAGCCAGCTCCTCCCGGACGCGGAGCCGGAGCCGGCGTTGTGGGAATTATTGACCGGCGGAAGCTTTACCTGGACGGCCGCGCTTGCCATCCTGGGATGGGATCCGGCAGACGCGGAATGCGCCACGTGCGGCGCGCGGCAACCGTCATATTTTTACATCACCCGGCAGGAATTTTATTGCCGCACGCACGGCGCCGCCGCTTCAAAAGCGCGGAAGGATGCGGTATTATTAATAGATGCCCGACTATAATCCGAACTCGATCTGGAGGAGTAAGGAAAAAAAATACGTGTACGTTCCGCCGGGGAATCCGACCTCGTATACTGCGGCGCCGAAAGGCACTCAAAATGTGCCACCCTCCGGTTCGCCACCGCCAGGCGGGAATAACAATGGCAACGGCGGCCAAAAGCTGGCGTCGTTCTTCCGTCGTCACGGACCGATACTTTTTACCGTCGGCATTTTTGTCGCGATCGGGCTTGCGGCATATATTTATTATTTGCTTCTTCCAGCGCCCGCGCCGAACATCGTGATCTCATTTTCCGACCCCAGCTCGATCATTGTCGGCCAACCGTTCCCGGTGGTCATCACCGTTGCGAACGATTCAAAAAGTGTGATCCAAAACGCGGAGCTGAATATCATGTTACCGAGCAGTAGCCTCGCGTTCGCAAGCGGAACGACGCCGGCGCAAGACGTCGGCATGGTGAACTCGGGAACCATCAATCCGCCGGTCACCATCTGGCTCGTCGCTACAGGAATGGCCGGAACGGTGGGAACGACGCAGACGGTAAATGCCACGCTGACATACCAAGTTGCCAACGCCACGAGCGCAATGTTTACCACCCCTGTCGCCAGTACCGCGCTCGCCATCGGCACGCAGTCGGCGCTTTCGCTTTCATACAGCGCACCTTCCGCTATTTTTAGCGGACAGAATTTTGATATTGCTATAAATTATCAGAACGATACGGCGCAAACACTGCAAGGCGTCCAGCTGCAGATGCAATATCCGCCCGCGTTTCGTTTTGTATCAAGCAGCACAACGGCGCCGACGAACGCGGGCGATGACACATGGAATCTCGGCGTGCTCGCCGCGAACGCCACCGGCACGCTCGTCATCGAGGGCAACATCTTCGGGCCGGCGAATGCGCAGTACCAGTTGACGGGCACCATCGGTGCAACGTTCTCCGGGCAGAACTTTCCCGCGGCGAGCGCGCCGGTCAGCTTTACCGTCACGCCTTCGCCACTTTCGCTTTCGCTCGCGCTCAATAACACTTCAACCTACGTGGCAAAGCGGGGGGACAGCCTCAACTACAGGCTCACGTATGCCAATAATTCCAATGTGACGTTCAAAAGCGTGAACGTCTCCGCGGCGCTCACCGGAACGATGTATGATTTTTTGTCACTGCAAACCGATGGATCGTTCAATTCCAAAACGAACACCATCGCGTGGTCTGCAGCGAACGTGCCGGCGCTCGCGTCGCTCGCACCCGGGCAGTCGGGATCGGTGATATTCACCATCAGCACATTGGCAGCGTTCCCAATAAAACTAGTGGGTGAGGGGTATAAGAATTATTCGCTCGGCGTCACCGCACAGGCGGTTTCGCCCACCGTGATCCCGAACGCGGCCGGCACGAATACCACGTCGGTCACGGCGCTTACGAGCAAAGTCGGCGGCGAGATCACGCTCGGCGCGAATGGATACTATAAAGAGGCATCGTCCAGCATTGTGAACACCGGCCCGTATCCGCCGGCCGTCAATCAGCCAACGGAATATACCATCCATTGGGACATCGCAAACTATGCGACCGACGCGACGAGCGTCACCGTGTTGGCATACTTGCAATCGGGGACGACGTTCATCGGCGCGGCGACGAGCACCGGGCTGGCATCGACCTCGCTCCCGACCTATAATGCGGAAACCGGCGAGATCATCTGGACGATCCCGTTCATCCCGGCGACGATAGGGGTGATCACTCCGCCCGTTTCCGCGATCTTCCAAGTGAGAAACACGCCGGCGGTCAATCAGGCCGGACAGACGGTCACGCTACTCGGACCGACCACGCTTACGGCGATGGATGAATATACCGGAGCAGCGGTAGAGGCAACGGCCGCGGCGGTCACCACGCGGCTACCGAATGACCCGTATGTCAATGGCCAAATCGGCACGGTGACGCAATAATTCATTAATAGCATGGAAAAGGCTTCGAAAAAAATCGCCGCCGAAAAAATCGAAATCGGGCTTATGGAAAAAATAGTATCGCTCGCCAAGCGGCGCGGTTTTGTGTTCCCGGGATCGGAAATCTACGGCGGCCTCGCGAATTCATACGAGTATGGCCCGGCAGGCGTTGAACTGAAGAAAAATATCCAGGACGAATGGTGGCGCGTGTTCGTGCGTGAACGGAGCGATATGGTAGGACTCGATTCTTCCATTATCTTGCATCCGAAAGTATGGGAAGCGTCCGGGCACGTTGCCGGGCTCGTGGATGCGATGGTGGAATGCAAAGCATGCCACGCGCGCACACGCGCTGATCATTTGATAGAGAATTATTATGAAGCGAAAGGTGACAAGATCAGCGTGGAAGGAAAGACCGAGGCAGAACTCGACGCGATCATCCAGTCCGAAAAAATAAAATGTCCGGCCTGCGGAAAGTTCGACTGGACTCCGGTGCGAAAGTTCAATCTTTTATTCGAGACACATGTCGGCATCGTGCCGGAAGCGCAATCGAAAGTCTATCTCCGCGGCGAAACCGCGCAGGGTATTTTCATCAGCTTTAAAAATATTTTAGATTCCACGCGCGTGCGATTGCCGTTCGGCGTTGGTCAACTCGGCAAAAGTTTCCGTAACGAGATCACGAAAGGCAATTTCATCTTCCGCACACTTGAGTTCGAACAAGCGGAGATCGAATATTTCTTTGATCCGGAAACCACCGACTGGAAGGAGCTGTACGAAAAATGGAAAGGGGATATGTGGAAATTCGCCACCGAAAACCTTGGCGTGAACGCGGAAGCGTTGCGCTGGCGCGAGCATGGCGATGAAGAGCGCAGCTTTTACAGCAAGCGCACCGAAGATCTGGAATACAAATTCCCGTTTGGCTTCAAAGAACTCTGGGGTTTGGCATATCGCACCGACTATGACCTCAATCAGCATATGAAGTTCTCCGGCGTGGATCTTTCATACACCGATCCGACGTCCGGCAAAAAGTTCGTGCCGCATGTGATCGAGCCGGCGGTAGGCATTAACCGTCTGATGGCAATGGTGATGCTCGACGCATATACCGAAGACGGCGAACGGGTATACCTCAAACTCAAGCCACGTCTTGCCCCGTATAAAGCAGCGATCTTCCCATTGCTTTCTAATAAGCCCGCGCTCGTAGAAAAAGCGCGCGCAATCCACGACGATCTCCAAAAGCGATTCTCCGTTGCCTGGGACGACCGCGGCAACATCGGCAAGCGCTATTATGCGCAGGATGAGATCGGCACCCCGTTCTGCATCACGGTAGATTTTGATACGCTGGGTGTTGGAGAAGGCGATGCCGCGACCGCCAATAAAGATACCGTGACCGTACGCGACCGCGACACGGGAACGCAGGATCGCGTCGCCATCGAAAAATTGGGCGAATTCCTCCATGGCAAAATTTATCGTTAAAGGCGGCAAACCGTTGTTCGGGGAGATCACGATTGCGGGCGCAAAGAACGCCGTTTCCAAGATGATGGTGGCGTCGCTCCTCACCGACGAACCATGTCTCCTCAAGAACGTACCGACGATCGGCGAACTCGATATCATATTCGAGTTCCTTCGGAACATCGGCAGTGAGATCAACAAGGCCGGCTCGGTCGTAAAGATCGCGACGCCCACGATCAAAAGCAATCGCGTGACGACGCTCTCGCGCCGCAATCGCATCCCGATCCTCGCACTCGGGCCATTGCTTGCGCGCACGGGCGAGGCCGAGGTGCCGGTGCTGGGCGGCGATAAGATCGGGCCGAGGCCGGTGGATATTCATCTGGAGGGGCTGGCCAAACTCGGCGCGCAGATCCAGATCACGAAAGATAGTTACCATGCGTGGGCGCCGAATGGCCTGCGTGGCGCGGAGATCGAGTTGCGATTCCCAAGCGTCGGCGCGACCGAAAACATCATGCTCGCCGCCGTCCTCGCCAAGGGCAAAACCGTCATCAAAAATGCCGCACTCGAACCGGAAATCATAGAGCTCATGAAGATGCTCCAAAAGATGGGTGCCATCATCGAGCTCTGCCCGCCAAGAACGATCATGATCGAAGGCGTAACGAAATTGCACGGAGTAACGCATCGCACACCGCCCGACCGCAATGAGGCCATCTCCATGGCCTGCCTCGCCATCGCCACGAACGGTCGCATCATGTTGAACGGCGCGAACCAGGAACACCTCATTACATTCCTGAATGCCGTGCGGCGCATGGGAGGGGAGTACGAGGTAACGGATGAGGGCATCGCGTTCTGGCGCGCTGGCAAACTGAAACCGATCGATATCCGCACCGACGTCCATCCCGGATTTATGACCGACTGGCAACAGCCGCTCGCCGTGTTACTCACACAGGCAAATGGCACGAGCACCATCCACGAAACGATCTACGAAGACCGCTTTGCGTTCGCGCTCGACCTCAACGAGATGGGCGCAAAGATAAAGATCACGACCGATTGTCCGCCGAACGATCCCTGCCGCCTGCAAGGCAAAAATCATTACCACTTCGCCACGATCGAAGGCCCCACTCCGCTTACCGGCAAGAATCTCCACGTGCGCGACCTCCGCTCCGGCATGGTCGATATCCTCGCCGCGCTCGTCGCCCAGGGCGTCTCCGAAGTGGACGGCGTGGAAGAGATCGACCGGGGATATGAACGCATCGATGAGCGGCTACGGCAGCTCGGCGCCGACATCACGCGGATTTGACATATTTCTATATTTAGTGGTATAATAGCTCTAGCCGAAATTGCCTCTTTGGTGAGCCTGAACTCAAAAAACTTTCCAAAAGGAAAGCTACCCTATGGGGAAATGAGCAGGTGGCTATAGGAGTAAGGCAATGTCAAAAAATCGCATAGTAGGTATTCTGATGCTAGTGGGAACTATGCTCGGTCTCGTTTCCGTGTACATCGGACAATTCCACAATAACCTCTGTTCGAGGATTTCGGGAATATCATATGCCTCCGCGTTGGTGATCATGGTTCTATTGCTGATCTGGGTGGTTTTTCAAAAGCCATCAGCTGTTTCCGGTGAGCGCCCCGTCATCCACGTTTGGACGCATAACGGCAATACCGGCGTTTGTGCAGAAGCTGACTATGCTATCGCGTGTCGGGCAATGGACCGCATCGTCATTGCGGGAAACGCAAAATGGATGATTCCGATTCCACGGCCGATATTAATGGCATATTTCTCGGATCGTAGCGATGCCCCCGAGGAACTTGGAGATTTCTTAACGGGGAGCATGACCGACTATCGCAATTTGATAAACCATTGCCTGATTCGTACATCAAAGATGTTGGTGCCCGAATCGCCCGAACGATCCCATGGTCTCCCTATCGACTTTACGACGCTTTGTCGACTTGTCTTCGGTCGGGATAACGAAAAACCTAAATCTCTCCAGCAGTGAGAAAATCCAACCTTTCAGTTAGTGGCCCGCCCAAAAAGCGGGCCTTTTTATATTCAGATTATTTTCTAAACATCTTTACGATTAGACGAATGTATCGCCCTGCGCAATCACATCTTGCCTTAGTGTTTTCTCGGGGCTATCGGAGGCCGCAAAGGCGGCCGAGATGGAGCGCCGCGCCAGAAGGCGCGGACGCGTACCCGAGAAAACACTAAGGCAAGATGTGATTGCGCGGAGAGTCTTTTTCGCCTATAATAGCAAGCATGTTCGGCAAGAAGATCGGCATCGATTTGGGCACGGCTAACACCGTTGTTTTTGTGCCCGGCAAGGGATTCATCATCAACGAGCCCACGATCGTGGCGCTTATGCAGCCCGACAATACCGTCCTCGCGGTGGGCGCGGAGGCGAAGGAAATGATCGGCCGCACCCCGGACGAGATCATCGCATACCGGCCGCTGAAGGACGGCGTGATCGCCGATTACTATATTACGAAAGCAATGCTCACATACTTCATCTCGAAGGCGTCGGGCTGGTTCAATATTTTGAAACCAGACGTTGTCATCTCCGTTCCGGCGGGCATCACACAGACCGAACGCCGCGCCGTGATGAACGCCGCGCGCGAAGCGGGCGCCGGCAATGCGTTCATTGTCCGTGAACCGATCCTCGCCGCGCTCGGCGCCGGTATTCCGATCAACGCGCGCAGCGGCAACATGATCATCAACATCGGCGGCGGCACATCCGAACAGGCGGTGATCGCACTCGGCAACATCGTTTCGTGGAACTCGCTCCGCATCGCAGGCAACAAGTTCGATCAGGCGATCATGGACTACGTCAAGAAGAAATATGCGCTTGCGATCGGCGAACAGACGGCGGAAAACGTGAAGATCGAGATTGGTTCGGCGATGCCAACAAAGGAAAAAATGGAATATCAGGTGCGCGGCCGCGACCTCGTGACCGGGCTTCCGAAAGACGTCGTCATCAATTCGAATGAGATCGCGGAGGCGCTGAATCCATTGCTCATCGAGATCGCGAGCAGCGTGCAAAACGTTTTTAACGTAACGCCACCGGAGCTTGTGGCGGACATCATGGAAAAGGGAATCATCTTGAGCGGCGGCAGCGTTCAGCTGCACCATCTGCCAGAATTCTTCGAGCGATTTCTTGGCGTGCAGGCATATGTCGCCGAAGATCCGCTCTTCTGCGTGGCAAAAGGCACCGGGCTCATTTTGAATCACTTGGATACATACAAGAGGACGTTGCTCAATAAGCGATAATTTTAATCGCCACGCTCGATGCCTATCATAGGACACGAAGCAATCATTTCCGACCTGAAAGATCTTAGCGTCCGCGGGGTCCTTGGGCATGGCTATATTTTTGTCGGGCCGGCGATGGTGGGAAAACGGACCGTCGCTGCCGCGCTTGGGCATTATCTGGAGAAAGGGGTGTTCGAACCAGCTGGCATTGAAACTAACCATCAAGAGGTTCTGCAAGACATAAAGATCATCGACCTCGCATTTATGAAGATGCTCGACCCGAATGTGAGCGGGGACTCGATCGGCATCGACGCGGCGCGCGAGGTAAAGACGTTCTTATGGCAGAAGCCGAACACGAGTGCGCGCCGCACGCTGATCGTCGATAACGCGGAGCTGCTAACGACCGAGGCGCAGAACGCCCTACTCAAGATCACCGAAGAACCGCCATCAAGCTCGCTGCTTATTTTAATTACGTCGGATATTGAAAGTATTCTGCCGACGATCGTCTCGCGCCTGCCGAAGATATATTTCGGTGCGGTTTCGCAGAGCGCGATCGAGGAGTGGTTGATTAAAGAAGAGCATCTTACCAAAGCCAAGGCGACGGCGCTTGCACGGCGCTCACTCGGCAAGCCGGGCATCGCATGGCGGATACTCCACGACACGGCGTTCCAGAAAAATCTGGAGCTTGCGGAAGCATTCCTCAAAACCACTCCCACCGGCCGCCGCGACTTCATCAAAAGACTCATCGACCCCGACGATTTCAGTTTACGTATTTTCCTAGATGCGGTTATAATGACTCTAGCGTGGGAAACGCCGTCAAAAGCAAAGTCGCAGTTTTGGCACAAAACATTAAAACTTTATGAAGGCGTGAACAACTTTAGCCTCAACCCGCGGCTTCAGTTGGAAGCGCTCATGAAATAATCATTAAAATTTCCGTACTATGACCATCTCCGAACAAATCACCAAAGACCTCGAAACCGCTCTCGTCGGCGTGACGGCAAAATTAAAGGAGGACTTTGGACAGATCCGCGGCAACCGCCCCTCACCCGACATGATCCAGAACATCAGGATCAATCTCTACGACCAGCAGCTTACCATCCGCGAACTTGGCTCGCTCAGTGTGTTGCCGCCGCGCACCATTCAGATCACCGTCTGGGATCCGGGCGCGATCAGCGCGGTTATGAAAGCGATCGACGACGCGCACCTCGGCCTTTCTACCAATAACGACGGCAATACCATCCGCGCGACCCTTTCGCCGCTCGGCGACGAACGCCGTGACGAGATGACGAAGCTCGTTAAAAAGATCTCGGAAGCCTCGCGTATTCAGATCCGCGCACGGCGCGAAGACGCGGTCAAAAAATTAAAGGACTCCGAGAACCGGAAAGAGATCACCGAAGATGATGCGTTCAAAGGAAAAGAAAAAATACAAAAAACGATCGATAAGGCGAATGGTGAAGTGGAATTGATGGTAAATAATAAATTGAACGAGCTCGGCGAATAACGAGATATTTTTCATGACCGCACTCATCATCGTTCTCGTCATCATCGGATTGTCGCTTTTGATCCTCGGCCACGAAGCCGGCCATTTTTTTGTGGCAAAACTGTTCGGTCTAAAAGTGGACGAATTCGGCATTGGCTTCCCACCGCGCATCACGGCAAAGAAGTTTGGCGATACGGAGTATAGCATCAACTGGTTACCATTCGGCGGGTTTGTGCGCATCAGCGGCGAGCGCGGGGAGTTTGAGGTCATCGATCCGGAGGGAGGCGCGCCCGAACCGGCAATCACCGCGACGCCGCAGACGACCGACGCGGACAACGGCCGCCTTTTCTATAACCAACCGGCGTGGAAAAAAAGCTTGATCGTGCTCGCCGGCGTCTTTATGAACTTCATTCTCGGATGGTTGCTCATCGCCGTCGTGTTCATGATCGGTGTCCCGCAGACGCTCGTGATCTCCGGAACGCAGGCGGGTTCTCCCGCGGCGGCGGCCGGTATCCAAGCGGGGGATGTTGTAAAGGGCTACACCGACGCGCAGAGCTTCATTAATTATATCGACGCCAATAAAGGCCAGCAGGTCACCATCACCGTCATCCGGAACGACAAGGACATCAGCTACACGATGACGCCGCGCGTGAATGCACCGGCGGATCAGGGCGCGCTCGGCGTTGCGCTGGAAGAGGGCGGTGCGGCGCGCGAGAATTTCTTCAAGGCGCTATGGGACGGCCTGCAGGACGCGGCAATCATTTCTTGGCTCACCCTCCAGGCATTCTATGAATTACTCAAACAGATATTTGTCCATGCATCCATCCCTGCCGATGTCGTCGGCCCCGTTGGTATCTTCGGTATCGCGGAAGAGACCGGACATATCGGCCTCACCTATCTTTTGCAATTCCTCGGCATCATTTCCATCAACCTGATGATCGTCAACTGCATCCCATTCCCGGCACTCGACGGCGGCCGGTTCCTCGTCGTGCTCTTTGAAAAAATAAAAGGCTCGGCGCTGCCGTATAAAGTGGAGGCGTGGATCAACGGCGTCGGCTTCGCATTGCTGCTCTTGCTGATGGTGGTGTTGACGGTACGGGACATCAGCGGGCTGCTTTGATTTAATTTTGAATCATTAAATTTACATTAAAAAGTTTTTGACATATCGTTTGCGAAGAATATGATAAACGCTATGATTGAAAAGATTCCGAGGGGTATTATGAGTGAAAAAGCTGAGCGCTATTTCGGCACCCTTATTGAGCGTATAGAAGACAAGCTTGATTTGATCCTTGAGCGCCTTGATTTTTCAGACAAAAGGACTGACGCGCTTGAACCCCGTATGGATCGCGCAGAAGTTCGCCTAGATGAGGTAGAGCTTCGCTTGATGGACAAGGAATAGCTCCTGCAAAAGCGCTATAATAAGGCTATGATCCAGCGTGGCATAGCTTCTTTCGGACTCGACTACGGCAAATGCCCGCCGTGGCTTTTTGAGCGGATGGTAAAGCTCGGCCGCGAGATGATGTATGTGCTCGTGGCGGAATACGGCCCGGATGAGTTCATCAAGCGCATCGCGGACCCGGCGTGGTTTCAATCGCTCGGAACTGTTTTGGCGTTTGACTGGAACGCAAGCGGACTCACCACTATTTTAACGGCGGCGCTTAAGGAGGCAATCCGCGGACACGAGGCGGACTTCGGCATCGTGATCGCCGGTGGGAAAGGAAAGACATCACTCAAAACGCCTGACGAGATCCAAGCGTGGGGGGAGCGCCTGGCATTGCCAGTCAAGCAAACGCACAATCTTATCTATAACTCCAAGATGAGCGCGAAGGTGGATTCCGCGCTCGTGCAGGACGGATTCCAGCTCTATCATCACGCGTTCTTTTTCTCGCGCGGCGGCGCGTGGGCGGTCGTTCAACAGGGGATGAATGCGGAAAAACAGTCTGCACGGCGCTACCACTGGTATTCGGAAGACGTGAACGACCTTGTGTCCGATCCGCATTCGGGCATCTCCTCGCCGGTCACGCTCAAAACCGTGCTCGACCTCAGCGCCGCAAAGAGCGATAAGACGCGCGAGATCTCCACCGAGCTCACGCACGCGGGCTACGCGACGCTCATGAAAGACATCACGCTCCTGCGAAAATATTCCTCGCGGCTTTCGCAGATGGCAAAGATACAGATCGGCGGCGACGGGCGCGCGAGCCAGCAGCTTACCCTGCTCAATCTGGAATCGATTGAGTTCACGACCCACCCCGTCGTATTCGAGGATTTCGGCAGGAGCAAATATTTGGAAAAGATCTTGGCAAAAGTGACTGACGAGAAACCGCAGAGCTATGAAAAATTGCTGGCCACCGAAGGCGTCGGCGCAAAGACCGTCCGCGCGCTCGCGCTCGTGGGCGAGATCATTTACGGCGCCACGCCGTCGTACGAAGACCCGGCGCGCTACAGCTTTGCCCACGGCGGCAAGGACGCTACGCCGTATCCCGTGGACCGCAAAACGTACGACGAGACGATCGCTATGCTCGGCCGCGCGGTGCGCAAAACACGACTCCCGCTTGCGGACAAACAGAAAGCGCTCAACCGGCTGAACGACGCAAGCGCAAATACAAACACACTCCTATGATGTTTGTGGTATAATTTCATATATGGACACATTGATCCACGCGGATATTTTCTTTTTTGTGACGACGATCGCCGTCATCGTCGTCGGGATCGTGCTCACGGTCGCGCTCATTTACTTGGCAAAGGTGCTGAGCGATATCAAAGAGATAACCAAGCAGGTAAAGGAAGAAACGATATTGTTCCGTGAGGACATCGGTGAGTTGAGGGGCGACATAAAGAAAGAAGGGTTCCGCGTTGAACGATTTATGATGTTCCTTAAAAACCTTTTCAAAAAGACGAAAGCAAGGTCGAGGAAGGAAGTTAAATAATAAATTTTTAATAAAATATTTAAAACTATGGCAACAAAAAAGAAGGTGGTAAAGAAAGGCAGCGGCGCGAAGGCGTGGGAAATCGGCGGCGCGATCACCGCGGCGACGCTCGCCGCAGCCGCCGGGGCATACTTACTCTCGGACAAAAAGACCAAGGCAAAGGCAAAGAAGTGGGCGATGGAAGCTCGCAAGGAAGTGGTAAAGAATGCAAAGATGGCCAAGAAGCTCGGCGAGAAAGAATATGCCCGCATGGTTGATGAGGCAATGAAGCATCACGCCGCACTTGAGAACCTCACCGCCGGGGACGTCATTAGGGAAGGAAAGGCGCTGAAGGCCCAATGGAGAAAGATCCAGGCCGAAGCGAAAAAAATGACAAAGACCTATGCGCCAAAGAAAGTAGTTGCAAAGAAGAAGCCTGTGCGCAAAGTGAAGCCGGCAAAGAAGGCGCGGAGATAGCGCTAATTTTAGCAACGATGCGATACTAAAAACTCCGGGCAATGCCGGAGTTTTTTGAATTAGACAAAAATTATATAATTTGTTATAGTATCCAAAGTAAAAGTATTTCTTCGGAGGAATTATGGAAAAACGGGTGTCCCTTTTTGCCTTTGTCGCATGGACGATTCTTCTTACGGCGTTGGCAGTTATGGGTATTCAAAAAATATCCCCCTATCTGGTATTTGGGGTAAGGGTGGAATATGACAGCGGAAGCGGATGGAAAGAATTCCAGCAACTTGCTCTGAGCGCTGATGTGCGAGAGATCTACGTCAAGAAAATCGGATCAGTTTTTCCATCCGTGGATCGAAAAACGCGGCTAGTTGAGCACGACTCTGATGCTAAGACGGAAACCTACACCTTCCCGGTCGGTGCACCCGTCAAGGCACTCGTGATGCAGTATTCTCACGGAGATGGCATCCGTCTCATGTCGGTGATTACCAACATGAAAACAAACGTTCCCATGTTCAGCGATGGACTGCGGTTGGGAGATGGCATTTATTCAATCTCCACAAAAAACGAAATTTCTCAGAGCGGCACGTTCAAAATCGAAGACGGGAAGTTCTCTTTTTGAGAAAACACAAAGAGACAGATTGCGTTTGAGCCACACCAGAAATGTTGTGGCTTTTATTTTTTCCCAAAAAATCGTTTGACATAATTTATAATATAATATAAAATAGGAACCAGCATTAGCCCTTAGAGGAGGAGCTCACATGGTAAGTTTAATGGAATTGCTTGAAAGGGAAGTTCCGGAGCCCGTCGTCATTCCGGCGACTATTACTCCGGCACCAGATGAAGAGCCTGATCCGCTAGAAGAGGAGATTCTCCAAGTGGCCGATCAAGCCAACAAGGTATTCGGCTACGATCGGCTCGCCAAGAACATCCGGGAAAAACGAAAGGAAAAGATTGAGAAGCGCGCAGCCGATCTGCGGGGATGCGAAGAAAGACGTCAGCAAGCTATCCTTCAATCAGAGGCCCGAGAGGTTTTGGCCAAACTGGACATCGTGCCCTATTCGAACGAGTCCGTGGAGAAGTACAAGGCCGCGGTAATCGATAAGGCGGAAGATGCCTATTACCTCAACGAACTCACCCGGATCGTGTTCGGCAGCCTTATCCCCATTTTCTTCCTCGCAGCTTTCTTTTTGAGCTTGGAAGCATCGGCCTACAAGACTGTAACAATCTGGGATCACGTTGCCCCCTACAGCTTCTTCGCTGGGATCGGTTCGATCATCCTCTCCATCGTGCTGGTATTTGTCAGGACAAAGACACCCGGACGCTGGGGAACAGAACGTCACGCTTACAAAAGCTTTCCCGGCTACCACTGGGTCGAAGAGGGTTTGCATAGTTACGACGATGAGGCGGAAGTTGTCGCATTGATCATCGCTTTGCAAATCCACGAATACCTTCCGGGCGCGGATCTTCATGTAGAAGTGCTACGTCAGAAACCGGTGCCAGAGGTCACGCACCACCAATCGTACTCTTCCGTAAGCGGATGGGATGGAGATCCGTTCCTTGTTCTCCGGGTCGCGGGCGAAGATCACTACCTTGCGGTATGGGGCGAACCGGATTTCGAACGGAAACAGCATCCGTAACTTGCTCAGTTCACATTTTAAATCAAGAGTCATGCGCGAAAGCCATGGCTTTTTTTTATCACTCGTATCGCAACGCCTCAATAGGACTCTTCTTCGCCGCTTGTCGCGCGGGATAGATACCAAATGCGATACCGGTAACGCTCGAAACCGCGACTGCGAGCAGGACCGCGGACAGCGGGAAGGCAAATGTCCATGCGATGTCGGCAACTTTTGTGATGATAAGCCACGCCAAGCCGACCACGACACCCCCGAGCGCGATGCCGATCACGCCGCCGATGAACGTGAGCATCACGGACTCCACAAGAAATTGCTGGAGGATATCGTTATTGGTGGCGCCGACGGATTTGCGCAGGCCGATCTCTTTCGTGCGCTCAATGACCGACACGAGCATGATGTTCATGATGCCGATGCCGCCGACGACCAATGAGATGGAAGCGATCGCGGCGAGGAAGAGCGTCAAAATGGAAGTGATATTGCCGAGCAACGAGAGCACGTCCTGCTGTGTCTCAATGGTAAAATCATCTTTTGATGGATCGGTGATGTTGTGATCTTGCTCAAGGATGGATTCCACGCGGGATTGGACAAAGGGGATCGTGTATGCGTTATTGGCCTGCACTTCAATATCGCTAAAATAATTGATGCCCAGCATTTGCTTCTGCCCAACGGTGATGGGAACGAGCACGAGATTGTCCTGATCAACGCCGAAAGCCCCGGTGCCTTTTGAGGCAAGCACGCCGACCACTTTGAACTGAATGTTTTTAACATTGATATATTGCCCGACCGGATCGGATCCGGGGCCGAATAGCGTGCTTGCGAGCGTCGAGCCGATGACCGCCACATGGTTCAGCGATTGCACATCGTTGTCGGTGAATGGATAACCGGTCTGAACCGCAAAGTTACGAACGGTAAAGTAATTTGCCGGTATGCTGTCAAAGGTGATCGTTTCATTGTTGTCGCCCACACTTGCGGTGGCCTGTCCGCGCGCCTCTTCCGTCACTCCGGAAATGGACGGGTCGCGTGCGAGCGCATCCACATCCTGCTGGACGAGGCTTGTAATGATGATGCCCTGCGCCGAGGCAGGGGATGAAAGCCTGCCGTTGTTCGTCCCGCCAGGCAGAATGATGATGAGGTTGGAACCGAGCCCCTGCACCTGCGCCAGAATATAATCCTGTGCGGACTGCCCGATGGACATCAGGACGATCACCGACGAGATGCCGATGACGATCCCGAGCATGGTCAGGAGCGACCGCATCTTGCCGTGTTTGAGCGTTGCCCGGGATGATTTTATAAGATCGCTGACGCGCATGCGTTTTTTTAATGATTATTTAACAAATTGTTCTTTGGAATGTCGCGGATTCTTTACCGCTACATCGCTCTCGATCACGCCGTCGCGCAGGCGAATGATGCGATCCGCAAATTCCGCAGTCGCCGTTTCGTGGGTGACTAAAATGACGGTATGACCATCCTTGTTCAGCCCGTCAAGAATGCTCATAACCTGCGCGCCTGATACGGAATCAAGATTGCCCGTCGGCTCGTCGGCGAAGATGATGTCGGGATCGTTCACCAGCGCGCGGGCGATCGCAATGCGCTGCTTTTGCCCTCCGGAAAGCTTTGCCGTCTCCACATACAGTTTCTCATCCAAGCCTACCGCGTGCACCGCGTCCTCGATCAGCTTCTTCCGTTCCGCCACTGGCACATCCGAATAGATGAGTGGGATCTCCACATTTTCATATACCGAAAGCCGCGTCAGGAGATTAAATGACTGGAAAACAAACCCAACGCTCTTATTGCGAATATGCGCAAGCTCGACATCCGTCATGTCGTCGATTTTTTTGCCGTTGAAGGTATAGCTCCCTCCGGTCGAGCGGTCGAGAAAGCTCAATATCTGCACGAGCGTGGATTTGCCGGAGCCCGACGGCCCCATGATGGAGATAAAATCGCCTTTATTGATCGTAAAGGTAACGCCGCGAAGCGCGGACGTCGTCCCGGCATCGTCGTTATAATCTTTTTTAAGGTCTTTGACGTCGATCATCTACGGTTTCAGACCGATATTGACGACCTGTTCACCAGCGGTCACGCCCGATGCGATCTCGACATTGCCATTTTGATCGCTGATGCCAAGCGTCACCGGCACCTGTGTTTCTTTTCCATTCTGCACGATATCCACATAGGTGCCGCTCGCGTTCTGGATCACGGCATATTGCGGAAGGATCAGTGCATTCGCGTCCGTCTGTGTATTGATGTTTAGATTTGCAGTAAGCCCACTCTTGATGCGCGTGTCGGGCGTATTGAACGATACCTTCACGAGGTAATCTACCACGCCGCTCTCCATCGTCTCCGCAGGATCGATATAGAACACCTTACCTGCAAACGTTTCGCCAGAGAATGCATCGAACGTCATGCTGACATCGTTACCGATGGCCACCTTACCGATATCCGTTTCCGGCACATATGCGTCCACTTCAAAGTTATTTCCCGATATGATCGACGTCATGATCTGCCCTGCCGCTGCGATCTGCCCCACCTTTGCATTTTGAGTGGTAACAACACCGTTGATAGGGGAGGAAAGCGTCGCGTTCGCGATGTTCACCTGAATGCTTTGCACGTTGGCTTGGGCCGATGCCACCTGCGCTTGTTGTGCCGCGATTGATTGCGAGGTGGAACCCGCGAGTGTTTGCGCCAGCTGTGCCTGTGTCTGCGCCACCGCTGCCTGTTCCGATGCGATACTTTGCTGAATCGTGTTAATCGCACTCGCGGCGGAGCTGACTTCCGTGATCGCACTCGCAACATCGTCTTTATACGTTGCCGCGGTACTCGCGGAAAGACCGGTTGCATCCACAACAGCGGTTGCATCAGTGTTCAGCATGGTCGTGACAACAGAAAGATGCGCGGCAGCATTTTGCATATCTTGGCCGAGGGTAGAAGTGGAAAGCGACGCGGTGGTCGAAGCGAATACGGCGATCTCCGTCTGCCATTCGCTCAATTCATTGCCTACCTTGACCCGCTGGGTATTTGCATCATTGCTCACTTGCGGATTATTCAACGAAAACACCAGCTGAGGATTGTTTGAATCGGGATTATCATAAAAGGTTCCTACCTGGTTATGCACGGCATCATTCGCCTTGGCATACGCATCGGTAACCGCATTGGGGATACTTGTGTACGTGTTTGCGAGCATCTGCTGTGCGGTGGTAACCGCGGCCTGCGCCACCTGAACCGTCTGCGACGTCGGTCCCGCCTGAAGCCCTTCGAGCGTCGCCTGGGCAGCTTGCACCGCCGCCTGCGCCTGCGCAAGCTGCGCCTGGAGGCCACTCGTGTTGAGTTCTTCGAGCACGGCGCCCGCGCGCACGCTATCACCCGCATTCTTATAGACCGCCGCGATCGTGCCGCCGGCAGGGAAGGAAAGGTCAAGACTCTGGATCGGAGTGGTATTGCCGGTCACGCTCACCACCTCGGTAATGGTGCCACGAGAAACGCTCACCAACTGATACGGACTGCTATTGCTCTTCAACCAAAAAAAATAGATTACTCCAACTACCACCACGATAGCGACCACGGTAATGATCACGCCCCTTTTCCCAAACCCGAACTTTGTTAGTATTGTCTTCATATGGTGTAGTATATCATAGAAGCCGTAAATGTTCATCATCCATTACTTATCCACAGGGTAGTTAAGTAAGTGAACAATTATGGTTTATAATGAATCTATGATATACTGTTACTATCACTCATGGAGAACATCATTGAAGTAAAGAATCTGGTCAAAAAATTCGGCGACTTCACCGCGGTGGATGACATCTCCTTTAACGTCAAAAAAGGCGAGATTTTTGCGTTCCTTGGCCCGAACGGAGCGGGGAAATCCACCACCATAAAGATTCTGACCACCATTTTGAACCCCACGAGCGGCGACATCAAACTGAACGGCCATGATGCGGCGGATGATGCGGATGCCGTACGGCACTCGTTCGGAATCGTGTTCCAGGATCCCAGCTTGGATGACGACCTTACCGCACTCGAGAACATGAATCTCCACGGCGTACTCTACGGAGTCCCCAGCAAGGTACGCAAGGAACGGATCGAACAATTGTTGAATTTTGTCGAACTGTGGGATCGGCGCAAAAGCCTGGTAAAGGAATTTTCCGGCGGCATGAAGCGCCGGCTTGAGATAGCGCGCGGGCTTTTGCATCATCCCGCGGTGCTGTTCCTGGACGAGCCGACGCTCGGCCTCGATCCGCAGACGCGTAATCACATGTGGAGTTATCTCCAAGATCTCAATAAGACCGAAGGCATCACGGTGTTCTTTACTACGCACTATATGGAAGAGGCCGAGCGTATCGCCCAGCGGATCGCAATCATCGACCACGGGAAGATCATTGCGGCCGGTACGGCGGACGAGCTGAGGAAAAAAACCGAGACGGATTCCCTTGAAGATGCGTTCCTCAAGCTGACCGGCACTATGATCCGCGACGAAGATGCGAATGCCGCCGACCGTATGCGCGCTCGCCACAACATGCGAAGCGGAAACCGATAATATCAAACTCCATAATTCCATGAAAACTATCTATATATTGTGGCTCCGCGAGATCAAGCGCTATCTGCGTTCGAAATCGCGCATCATCGGTTCGCTCGGACAGCCAATCCTGTTCCTCCTTGCGCTTGGTTACGGGCTCGGTTCGGTTTTCGCAAAAGCGGGGGAGGGGAATTATTTCCAGTTCCTCGCGCCGGGCATCATCGGCATGAGCATCATCTTTACCGCCATCTTCTCCGGCATCCAGATCATCTGGGACCGCCAGTTCGGTTTTCTTAAAGAGACACTTGTCGCTCCCGTAAACCGTCTCAATATTATGATCGGCCGCACGCTCGGCGGCGCCACCGTCGCCACGATGCAGGGTCTGCTCGTGCTTATTCTCGTGACGATCTTCGGGTTCCGCCCGTATAGCTGGGCGCTCGTCCCCGTCGCAATCCTCTTCATGCTGCTTGTCGCACTGCTCTTTGCCGCGCTCGGCGCAATGATCGGATCATTGCTCGACGACATGCAAGGCTTTCAACTCATCATGAACTTTCTTGTGATGCCACTCTTCTTCCTCTCCGGCGCGCTCTTTCCGCTGAACGGCCTGCCTGCTATCCTCGAGGGAATTGTCAAATTCGATCCGCTCTCATACGGCATTGATTCGTTTCGAATACTGCTCGTCGGCTCCGGCAGCTTCGGGATCGGCCTCGATTTCGCCGTCCTTGCGATCGTCACCGCCATATTCCTTGGGCTCGGCAGCTACTTCTTCTCGAAGATACAGGTATAGCCGCGAGTGTTCGTGGCGGAAGGGGAGTATACTATTGGTATGAAGATCGAATGGAATAAAGTGACGTGGTATTCCAAGTTTATTGCGCTGGCGCTTTTTGTGGCATTGCCATTCATCGGTTTTTATTATGGAGCACAATATGGCAAAATCGTTGCGGCAATCGGTCAAACGCCAGCGACAATCGCCACAAGCACCGCTCTCACGCCGAACGCTGCCGATGCCGCCGCGGCGTATTACAACAACCCTGCCGAATGGCAAACCGACGCGAATAACACTGCCGGCGGTTTCAGCATCGCATATCCGTTGGACTTTGACACGCAGGATAATTATCCAGCCACGCCGTCCGCCGACTGGCGCCTGGATGCGAATGGCGCATCGGGAATAAAATATTTTACACTGACCGTTCCGCGCGCGTTCGAGCCGCAGACGAACTTTGCCGACACCACGCTCACCGTCGGTGCGAGCGGCAACAACACCGCCGTCGCGCAGTGCCTTGCGCCGGACGCGAGCGGGGGACCGATCACCGCCACCTCAAGCGCGACGATCAACGGTATCAATTTTACCGTGTTCACCTCAACCGACGCAGGTGCGGGAAATTATTACGAGACCACAAGCTACCGCACGCTTCACGCGGGCAAATGTTATGCGGTGGAATATACGGTCCATTCGGGACAGATCGCGAATTATCCATCATCCTATAATTTACAACCGTTCAGCGAGCAGCAAATAGATTCCGTGATGCAAAATATCGTCGGCACATTCAAATTTATGTAAAATAATTTCAAGACATGACCAAGACCAATAAAATAATCGTCGTGGTGGTACTCGCGCTCGTTGTGCTGTTCGGCGTCGGACAATTCTTTGCCAGTCCTTCCGCAATAAACCCCGCTTCAAACGAGACCACCTCAACCTCCTCGCAAACCAATCCCGCGGCGCCGGCCACGCAAATTATCGCGTACATTCCCGCAATGCCGGCCAGTTCCACGCCGGTGGAAAGCGGCTCCTGCTGGACCAACTCCATCGCCGCGCCGTTCCGCGCCGATGCCTGGCGCTGTACGGTGGGGAATAGCATCAGTGATCCCTGCTTTCAAATTCCGAATAGCACGAGCAGCCTTCTGTGTAACGTGAATCCCACCGTCACCGACGCAACTTCCACATTCGTGCTCAAACTGACAAAGCCGCTTCCCGCGCCGGATATTCCGCCGGGCTTGCCGGCCGCCAACTGGGCGTGGCTCGTGCAGCTTGCCGACGGCACCCTTTGCACGCCGTTCACCGGCACATTGCCCATCACCGCCACGGGCGATGCCGCCAACTACGGCTGCGCACCCGGGCCACTCGGCACCGACATCCTAATCTTTAACGGCCTCAATACTTCGAGCAGCGCGTGGACCGCGGAGATCGGGACGATCGTCGAAACGACCTCAAGCCTGCCGACCATCGCGAGCTCGTCGACTGTGCCGGTAGCGACGGTGTGGCAGTAGAATAATAAAAAGCATCGTTCTTTGCCGAACGTTAATCTGGAGAGAGGCAAAGAACGATGCTTTTTATTATTCTACTCGGCGCTCGTTGAAGCAGAAACGGTTGTGCTGGCGGTCGCCGAAACCTTGAGCGTCGCGAGGTCTTTAATGATCGTCTCCGCGTCGGCACGGGCGGCGACGAAGTCCTGTTGCGCCGCTTGGATCTTGAATCGCGCATCTTTCAATGTCACGGTGTTTGATGCCATGATGGTCGAGCTGCCGTTGTCCGGCATGAGCGATGCGACTTCGACCGTCGCTGCCGTTGACTGCGTGGCCGCATCGGACACCTTTGCATTGAAGTCCGCAAGCGTCGTCTGCGACGCCGCCACATTATTTCCCGCGTACTGTGCCGCTTGGATCCGCGCCGAGAGCTTTGTGGCGAGGTCGTTCATGATCCCAACGATCGTGAGCACGCGATCAGCCGCGGCCTCGATCGTCCCTTGCGGAAGGATCAGCGCAAAAATGCGATACGAAGCGGTGATCGACTGCACGGCGGTCTTGAGGCTGCTTGTGTTGTTTGCCGCCGCATCGATGGTGATCTGCGCCTGTAGCGAATTCATCGCCGTGATCTGCGACTGGATGGAAGACGACAAATTATTTTTATCGGTCGCGGAAAGTCGAACCATCGCGGCTACCCGGGCACTCAACGCGTTGAGTGTGTTCACGCGACGCGTGATCTCCTGGTCGGCACGATCCGTGATGGTGGTTATACGTGCCGCGAGGGTTGCGCTCGCCTCAGCACTCAATCGCGTCTTTATTCCGGCCGCGGAGACCGTTGCCGACGCATTCACTCCCACCCCCACGCTACTCAGCGCTACGGTTTGCGCGAGCGCGGGGAGCGCCGCGGCGGCTATGATGGCCATCGATGCGCTTACCGCAACGATCATCGTGAAATATTTTTTATTCATGATTTTTTAATAGATAGTTTTTACGACGACGCTATTCGGCCTGTTGGACCGGTTGATCATTCATGCTCTGCGTCACGCTCGCGTTATCCGAGTTTAAGCCATTCATCTGCGTATTAAGGCTTGCCATGTCCTGATCGATCGACTGGTCGGAATCGCCCTGCGAATAAGAGGTACTTGCCGTCGAACTTGAAGCAGCGATGGCGCCTACACTATCATTCATCGTTGCCGCTGGCGTATTGCTACGACTTGCCATCCACCACCAAATTCCACCCACCACGATTACCACGATAACGATCCACATGATCACTTTCCCTGTTTTTGACATAGAAATAGATTTTTTATTTATTTTTAACGACACGCGTTCGCCGTATTCGACCCCTCCGACGAAGCGGGTTCTACTAAATCATTATACGACATTTGCCCAAGCCAAAACCTATAAATACGCCACCTTCTTTAACCACTCCTCGTTCTCCCATTCCCAGAGCCGTTTTGCGCCTAAAAATGCGGTAAAGTCATCTTGCCAGTAGGGAAATTCCTTCAGTTCGATATCGCCGTATAGCGCCGACCATTCGTGCGCGCATTCGCGCATGGCGCGATTCCGCCAATCGGTTTTGATCTTTTCCCGTCCGCCTTTCACGCGGCGGATCGCGCCGCAGCGCACGCATTTTTGTATCTGATCGATCTTTAATATCCAGCGCGTCGAAAGATCCTCGAACTCGTTCTTGAGCGCATCCATATACGCGGACGTCTGCAAATTATAATCGCGATAGATGGACTGTGAGGTTTTAATATCCAACACGCCGAGCTTGCCGCCGATGCGCGCGATCGCGTCCACGGTGCCCGCATAGCGATGGTCGCGATTGACGATGCGACGCTCCACGAGCTCAGGCGTCACGTGGATATGATTCTTCTCAAAAAATTCCTGGAACGATTTTACCGCGGGCGCAACTTCGTCGGGGATCTCGTTCGGTTTGCCGAGCAGTAACGCTTCCACCGCCTCGTGCAGCATGGTGCCTTCCACCGCCGAACGCTCCGTCGCTTCCTTCGCCGCGCGATAGCTCTTTGCCTCGCCGTAATAGTAGTAGAGTGCAGGCTTTGCCTTGATCGTCACGATCTTTGTGACGCGCGGATACCAATCGCCATCGATCGTATAACCGCATTGCTGCTTAAAATCGTTGATATCCTTGAATTCGTCGAAGAGTGACATATATGGTGCGCGTGACGTAATAAATTATTTCAACAGCTTTCCGGTGAGTTCCGAAATGTCGCCGGCGCCCATCATGACGATAACGGGGGATTGCGCAAGTTGTTTTTGCGGGCGCATATTTTTTAATATGGTCTCGACCGCGAGGCGAATATTTTCGGGATGCTCAAGATAGAATATCAATTTGCCCGGCGAGCGTTTTTGCATCGTCTTCACAAGCGCAGCGGAATCATGCGCAAACTTTTCGTCGCGGCCCAGCACTTTATAGAGCGGGAGAATGAACACAATATCCGCCACGTCGAATGCGGCGGCAAAATCCTTAAAAAGAATATTTAAACGTTTTGCCTGATGCGGCTGGAAGATGCAGAAAAGAGGGGAATGGGGAAATTTTTCGCGGAACGCCGCGAGTGTCGCGCGGATCTCCGTGGGGTGATGCGCGTAATCGTCAAAAACTTTAATTTTAGTATTTTTTAATGTTCCCTTAAGCTCCATTCGCCGCCACGCGCCTTTATACGAACCGATCGCGCCTAAAATCTTCTTTTCAGAAATTTTTAATACTTTGCCAAGTTGGACGACTGCCATCGCATTTGAAACATTGTGCGCACCGGAGATTGGGATGATTTTTTTGATCTTGCGCGCTACCGCCGCACCCGCACCACTCGTGGAGAACCAGATCACTTTCAGCTCACGCTTTTTCGCCAGCCGCGCGATCTGTGCGCGTAGTGAATAGAGTGGCGCATCATCGCGGTTCAAGATCAAAACGCCACCACGCCGCGTCCGCGATAAAAATTTCAAGAACGCGCGCTTTGCATTCGCAAACGTCTTATAAAAATCCATATGTTCGCGATCGATGTTCGTCACGATGGAAATGGCGGGGGAGTAGTCCAAAAACGCGGCGTGAAAATCGTCGGCTTCCAAAACCAAATATGGCCCGCGGCCAAGCCGGATATTTTTTCCGCCGAGGTCGGCCAACTTTGTGCCGACCAAGATCGTCGGATCCAATCCCGCGCGCATGAGCGCAAGTCCGGCAAGCGCAGTCGTCGTGCTCTTGCCGTGCGAACCGGTGATGGCGATCGTCTGATAATCTTCCGTGATCCGGCCAAGCGCCTTGGAATAGGGGAGCACGATGACGCCTCCTTCTCCGCTGCCACCAGCCCGCGCCGCTTTCTCGGCAGCCGTGAGTTCCGGATTTTCGGGGGGAATCGCTCTATTATAGATAACCAGCCGCGCGGCAGCCGGTATATTGCCCTTTTTATGCCCAATTTTGACCTCTACGCCGTCTTTTACGAGCTCTTGCGTCATTATGCCAACGGCGGCGTCAGAGCCGGAAACAGCCCATCCATGGGCAAGAAAATAGCGGGCAAGGCCGCTCATCCCGATCCCGCCGATGCCGATAAAATGGACGCCGAGAACTGCTGATTTCATGAGATTATTATAACGCGGCGACACCGGAAAAACCATTAAAAAATGATTATAAAAGCTTTTCTATCACCAATTGTTTTATTCCCTTCGGCTTGAGATCGATATCTTTTAATTTTGAAAGGGGAATCTTTACCGGATCATGCGTGCCATCTACCGCATACGGAGTGTTCGGTTGATATTCCGGGCCATCACCCGCGCCAAACGTACCACCGATCTCTTTACACAGATAAAAATCGTGTACTACTTCTTCTTCGCCATCATGGCTTTCGTGGCGATATTCTGCAAAGCGTTCTCCGACGCTGATTTCCACTCCCAACTCTTCTTTCATTTCACGATGCAAAGCCTGCAAAATCGTTTCTCCTTCTTCCACGCCTCCGCCGGGAAAAATATAATATGTCTTATCTCCTTTGACCCGTTCGATCAGCGCGATCTTACCGTCGTCAATAATAATTCCTCTCACTCGTTGATTCATAGCGCTCAAAGTATATACGATTTTCTCTTATTGATACATCGACCCCAGATAATTCAGTGGGTTCACATCATGCCCCTGCGGATATGGACCACAGCCGTGCGCGGGCGCCATGCTGAAGCCCGCGCTCTCGAAGATGGAAAAGTGGAGGTGCGGACCGGTCTCATCGCCGGTCGCGCCGACGGTGCCGATGAGTTGATCCTTTGCGATGGCCTCGCCGGGCTGAACATCGATGTTCGCTAAGTGCGCGAACAAGAGATCGAGGTGGTTTGTGCCGTCCTCAAGGACGATGAACCGGCCGAACGCGAGGCGCGGGCAGAAATCATCCTGATCGCCGACGGCGAGGACGGTCGCCGCGGTAGGCGAGTGGATCGGCGCGCCATAGACGGCCGCGATGTCGATGCCGTTATGCCAGTCGCCGATGTACATATATGAATACGGTGTGTGGCCATAGCCCTGAGTGATGTATTTATATCCATCACCGCCTTTATCAAAGATGCTGAAGTTTATGGCGGTCAGTCCGCTCGAAGCGCCGCCGCCTCCGCCAGGTCCAAAATCAGTCCCGGACAGGGGAGTAATGGCCGGAAGCCATGATGAGAGCGTTCCCGATTCCAATGCGTGCGCGACCGAAGCCACCACGTCATAGCCGATCGCGATCACGAAAATAACCAGGAATATCAATCCGATTTGTTTTAACATCTATGATATTGTGCCTGAACCGGAGGAGATATGGAAGACGTGAGGGAATAGGGGTCTTTTCGAAACCTTATCTGTCGCACAATGGTGGTTTTACGACAGTTAAATAGCTTTGCCCACTCTAATCCTTATTTAATGAAACAATCCCAACAACCAATTCATCACCTGCTGTGCCAGTCCAAGCACCCATGAGAATGCGCCGAGTATTGCCACCATGATGCCCGACAGCTGCACGCCGGTCACTCCATGGAACCAATTATCGAACTCGCCAATCCATTGGCTCAGTGTGTTTTGCACGGTGCTCTTAATGACCGGCGTCAAGTTGACGGTCGGCCATGTAAAGCTTGTACCGTTCATGCCAGTACTCATCTTACTGGGGTTCATCGTCGTCTTATTGTTGAACTTGAGACTGTTGATAAATCCAGTGAACGGTGAAACGAGGTTCTGGAGCGAGCTGCCGAAGTCATAGCTGCCACCAGCGGCCGCGCCAGGCGTGATATTCGGCGGCACCGATCCGATCGCATAGGCGTGCGCCTGCGGCACGGGCATTATTGCGCCAAAGAAAATAAAAATAGCGATCACGCCGACGATCGCCGCGCCAAAGAACATCACGCAGTTCTTTAAGGCATTTTTCATGATTTTATTATAGCACTTTGGCTTTTTTGATAGCCGCGTCAATGCGATGCAGCGATTCATCCTTGCCGATCACCGACATAATTTCTATGGGGTCGGGGGAGTTGGCGTGGCCGGAAACGGCAACGCGCAACGGCCAGAGCACCACTCCCCTGCTACGCTCGCCAACGATGAGCGGCAGGCAAGCGGTCAGCGTCTCGCGGTTGAAATCCTCTGCGGCGATGCCATTCACCACCACGCGCGCGGCGCTCAACACTTCCGCAACTTCTTTGAGCGTGGAAGAATCTTTCCAGATCAAAAGTTTCGGCTCGTATTCCGGCACGGCAAAAAAGAATGCGCTCGCGGCCGCAAGATCTTCGAGCGTCTTCGCGCGCGCGATCTGTACGGCAATGACGCGCTCGAGCAACGCCTCGTCGCGCACCACGATACTCTGCTTGGCAAAGAACGGCGCGGCGAGCGCGGCCACCTCCGCGATCGGCATCGCCTTGATATGCTCGCGGTTCAGCCAATCCAACTTCTCCTCGTTGAACACCGCGCCCGACTGCTGAACGCGATCGATGTCGAACTCCGCGATCAGCTCCTCACGCGACAGTATTTCCTTGTCGCCGCGCGGGTGCCAGCCAAGCAAGGCCAAAAAATTGATCATCGCCTCCGGCACGTATCCCCGCTCGCGATAGCTCAAAAGCGCGGTGTCGGAAAATCGCTTGGACATCTTGCTGCGATCGGCGTTGAGGATGAGTGGGATGTGCGCATAGATCGGCTCGGCAAATCCGAGCGCGCGGCCCATCAATATTTGCTTTGGCGTATTCGAAAGATGATCTTCCGCGCGAATGACGTGCGAGATCTGCATCAGCGCATCGTCCACCACGACGGCAAAGTTATAGAGCGGCGTGTCGAGATCTTTCGCGATGATGATGTCGCCAAAGAGCGCGGCGTCAAAAACAACTTTGCCGCGCACAAGATCCTTGAACTCCACTTTTACTTCCGGCACCTTGAAGCGGATGACCTCCGGCGTTTTTCCTTCCGGCGCGGGAGTGTTCCGGCAGTGGCCGTTGTATTTTGGCGGCAATCCCTGCGAAAGCATCGCCTGGCGTTGCGCTTCGATGTCTTCCTTGCTGCAGTAACAATAATACGCATCGCCGCTCTCGATCAGCTGAGTCAAATATTTTTTATAGATGGCGGTACGCTCGCTCTGGCGATACGGACCGAACTCGCCTTTTTCACTGACGCCATCGAGCGCTAGTTGGCCGCCGACGCCGATCGGTTGCGGGCCTTCATCCCAATCCAAGCCGAGCCACGCAAGCCCCTGGAGCAATTCATCGTCGTAGCGCTTTTCGGAGCGCTCTTTGTCTGTGTCCTCGATGCGCAACACAAACGTGCCGCCGTATTTGCGCGCGAAGAGCCAACTAAAAAGCGCCGTGCGGACGCCGCCAACGTGGAGCGGCCCCGTCGGGCTTGGCGCAAAGCGCACGCGGATGGATGTTGCTTGATTTTTCAGATTTGGCGCGGCGGCTTCCATATTCCCCTATTTTAGCACGAAAACGGGCGCGAGGCTAGGGGGGGGGCAAAATATGTTTTTTATGTTAACGATAGGTAAAGCTACTTCCACCCCTGCCCAATAATTTTAAATCCGACCTGTTCCTGCGGAACCTGGATCGGTCCCTGCGGCGTCTGCTGAACCACATTCACCTGCTGCTTTCGATACTCTGCCGAGATGTCATAGTTGTTCGAAAGTTGTGTGCTTTCGATATATGCGATTTTGTAATTCTTTGTGGTCTGCATGGCGTTCAGACCAAGCTCGTTCTCGGCATTCCACATCTTTCCGAAGTCGAGCTCCTTGTTGTATTCCTCCCAGAGGTCGGTCATCGTCTTCGAGAGCGCCGCGTCGGCATCGACGACCGTCTTCAATCCCAAGTCTTCGCGCGCCTCCTTGCGCCCAATGAAATACTGATGCGAATACAATTTTTCGGTGAAGTAATCGACGATCATGTCGACGTCGTTCTCTTTGAGCGGCGTCTTGTGACTCTTTAAAAGCCGACGCGCGAGAATGCGGATGAGATTATGGATGCGGTTGACGTTGCCGAGCGCGAGCGGATGGATCTGCGGATTCGCCTCCACGAATTTTGTGAACACGCGGGAAAGGTCTTCGTCGCTCTTAATGCCAAACTTGTTCTTTGCGAGATCGAAGTATGCCATCACGTCCTCCACGGAGATCGGAATCCGATTTTGTGGATTTGCCGGATCGGGCGGATTGAACACGTTCGCCGTCGAGGGATCGATCGGCGAGATCTCCGAGAGGTCGCTCATCACGATCTCGTCCGCGCCAAGCGCGATCATCGTCGCCGCGCTGTGCGCTTTGTACGGCACCACCACTGAAAACTTTTCGCAATATTCGCGAACCATCGAAACCAAACGCCACGGCACCATCGTATCACCGCCCGCGCTGTAGAGAAAAAGGTCGATATTCGGAACTTTGCCGATCGTCTGGAGCTGCTTACTGATAAGCGGAATCACATCCACCGCTATCCGCGCATTGAACGGCCCCTGCCGGTCGCTCGTTAGATATGTAATCACCCGAGAACTCCGCGCTTTCTCTATCTGCTGAATCAACTGTTTTTTATCCATAGTGCCTTCATTTTAGAACAATTTCCACAATACGCAAACACGTCTATTTTGTCCTGGCAGCTTTATCTCGCACTCATCCGCATCAACTCGTCCGCGATCTTGTCCGCCGCGCCGGGAATAAAGAATGCCGAGGACGCGGCGCTCATCTTGACGCGCAGGTCGGCGTCGGTAAGGATATTCGTGAGCTGGGCGAAGAAGATGCCGGGCAGGAGGTTTGCCTCTTCAATGACGATCGCGGCGCCCGTGGCGGCGAACTCGTAGGCGTCCACGCGCTGGTGGTCGTTAGCGGATGTGGATAGCGGGATAAGGATCGCGGGAAGGCCGAACGACGCAAACTCACACACCGAGCTGCCGGAGCGCGCAACGACGACGTCCGCCGCGGTGAGCGCGGTGGCCATGTCACCACCACCAATATATTCCGTCGGCACATAGCGATACGTGATCGGCACGTTTGCGAGCGCGGCGCGCGATAATTTTTCCACGTCCGCAAAATTGCCCGCGCCGGTTTGGTGGAGCACCGACGTCATAGAAATGAACTGCGGCAGGTTCGCGAGCACGAACTCGTTGATGCGTTGCGCGCCCTGCGAACCGCCGATGATCAAAACGAGCGGCTGGGTCTTATCAAATCCCATAATTTCCTTGGCTGCCTCGCGCGAAACGCGCTCGCCGAGCAGTTCGGTGCGGAGCGGCGATCCCGTGACCTCCACTTTGTCGGCGCGGAAGAACGCCGCCGCGCGGGCGAAGCTCAGGAACACGCGCGTGGCAAAGCGGGCGGAGGTAACGTTCGTGAGCCCGGGCTGGGCGTCGGAATCATGGATGGCGACGGGGATGCGGTAGAACCATGCCGCAACGACGACGGGCAACGCTCCCGTGCCACCCTTGGAAAAAACGACGTCGGGCATGATGAAATAAAGTTTCCAGAGCGCTTGGAAAAATCCGATCACAAATTTTGGTCCGTCCAAAAAATTGTCGATAGAAAAATAGCGCCGCATTTTTCCCGACGCAACCGGATAGACCGGAATACCGCGTTGCGAAAGCAGCGCGCTGTACGCGTCCTTTGGGCCAAGGTAAGAAAATTCCACCAACGCGTGGAGCTGATCGCACTTTGCCTGCAGCGCCTCCGCCACCGCAAGTAACGGATAGATGTGTCCTCCGCTCCCGCCGCCCGTAAATACTACGCGAAATTTTTCCATGATTTTTTAATGATTGCCGTGCCGTTTAATGTTTTTTAATTATACCGCGTAACGTTCAACGCGACACCGCTCATCGTGATGAACACCGCGAGTGCCGTGCCGCCGTAGCTGACGAACGGCAATGGCACACCCGTCAAGGGAATGATGCCCGAGATAGACGCCATGTTGACGAACGCCTGTAGCGCGATGACCGTGCCGAAGCCGATCAGGATCATGCGCCCGAACTGGTCGCCAGAGCGGCGCGCGAGCCAGAACATGCGGAACGTGACGATCGCAAACAGCGCCACAAGACACCCTGCGCCGATGAAGCCGAGCTCTTCCGCGACGACCGCAAAGATGGAGTCGTCAATCGGCGTCGGTAGGTAGCTGTCCTTCGTGGCCGACTGGCCATACCCGACGCCCCATAGGCCACCCGATCCGATCGCGATCAACGACTGGTTAACTTGATAGTTTTGCCCCTGCAGATTCTGTGTGGGATGGAGAAATCCGGTGATGCGCGCCATGCGATACGGCGTAACAAAAATGAGGAGCACGACCGCCGCGACCGCGATGCCGATGATGCCCAAAATATATTTCCACGGCGCGCCGCTCACAAAATAGACGACGAGGCCTGCACCAAGCAAAATTGCCACCGTGCTCGTGGCCGGCTGGAGAATAAGGAGCACGGCCATCACGCCGGAAATGATCGCGAAAGGAAGAAGGCCGGATTGAAAATCGGTGGCGCGTTTTTTTGAGTTCGAGAGCCACGCGGCGAGATATAAAATATAGGTTAACTTCATCAGCTCCGCGGGCTGGAAGCTGAGCGGGCCAAACCGAAGCCAGCGCGTGGAACCGCTCGCCGCGGTGCCGAGCGGCGTGAACACGAGCACAAGCGCTGCCATACTGACGAGCAGTAAAATGAACGCAACGTTCTTGAATTTATAGTATGGCACAAAGTAGCCGACCAAAAATCCGGCGAGCCCGATCGTCAACCCAAACTCCAGCTGATGCTCCAAATAATAATAGCTGTTGTTGAAAAGCTGTTTGCCCAGACCGGAAGACGCGGACGAAAGCATCGCAAGCCCGAAGACGAGCAGGATGCACAACGCCGCCAGTAAAAAATAATCAGGATTGCCGGCGCTGGTTCGTCGGGAATTTTTTGCCATACCTTATGCTGATTTTTTACCGCTCCGGCGTGGTATCGAATGACGCAATGTTTTTCCGGGGAACACCGCCTGGAACTCGTTCTCTTTTTCCACCACGCGGCCGTTCACCACGGTGAATTTTATTTCGTTGCCACGCAAGCATACGAGGTCCGCAATATTTCCTTCTTTGATCGCTCCGCTGCCCGCAATGCCAAACTTTTGTGCGGGCGTGCTCGTGATCTTTTTGACCGCATCCTCGAATGGCATTATTTTATTTTCTTCAACGAGAGAAAGGAATGCCGAGAATGTGGAAGTGCTCCGTTCGGACTTGAAGTGTTTTTCTCCGGACAGCGCATCGGGAACGCTCGGCGCGTTGGAAGCGATGAGGCTGCGCGGCGACGCGATCGCGCGGGCAATGAGCGCGGCGTCAAGATTTTTATAGAGCACGCTCCCCTTCAACTGCATGGCTTGCATCAGGCGCAGAAGCGCATCGCGGCTGTCTTTCATTTCGTACATCTCCCCGATCTCTTTGAGCGATTTGCCGACGAGGAACTCGCTGCCGGGCGCTTGCGCAACGATGAAATTATTTTCGTCGAGCTTTGGAATATCTTTTTTGATGCGCGGCAATAACCATTCGTCCTTGATGCTCGTCTCCATGACGCCAACGCCGCCCGTCTGCGTCCACTCCGGCAAAAAAGTGTATATCGGTACAAGCGAACTCGTTGACGGCGCAATGTCAAAATGCAGATCGATCTCCGGCGGCAAGTCGTTTACGAGCGCGAGCGCTTCCTCATATTCTTTCTCCGCGCCGACGATCGGCGCAAAGTGGCTGATGATCGTCGAGACGCCGGTCTCGCGCGCGAGTTTGATCGTCTCTTCCACCGATTCTTTTATGCCGGCCGCATCGTGCCGCAGGTGTGTGGCATACACGCCGTTATATTTTTTTACTGCCTCCGCGAGCGTACACAATTCCGCATATGGCGTCTTGCGCGCATGGACATAACCAAGCCCCGTCGAAAGTCCAAATGCGCCTTCCTCGAGCGACGCCTCGAGCGTGCGCACAAACACGTTCAGTTCGTTGTGCGTGAGATCGCGAAGCGCCTCGCCCACGATCGCGCGGCGGATCGTCGCGTGGCCGACGAGCGTGCCGAAGTTCACCGCCGTCGGGCGCTCGTCCATCACCGCCAAAAATTCCGCCATCGTGTGCCAGTTGACGTTGATGCGATTCGGATCACCCCATTTTTGGATGGACTCGAGTGTGCCATAGAGCAGCGGTGCAAGCGACGCGCCGCACATGCCGCCCATAATGGTTGTCACCCCCTGCCGTAAAAAATCCTCCTGGCTCCGATTATTAAACAGGGTAAGGTAATGATCCGAGCTGGTGGCGCCATCAATGAACCCCGAGCAAAGATACGCGCCCTGCCCATCGATGATGGTGGCAGCTTTTTTATTCGGAAAATTGCCGATGGCGGAGATCTTGTTATCGCTCACGAAGACATCGCACGCGCGATCGGGCGTGCCACCGGACGCACGGGTGCCATCCGTGCCGCCAACAAGCTGGACGTTTTTAATAAGGAGTGTCATGCCTACTTATTATACAACAAAAATACGCCGGGCCTTGAGGAAACAATCGCCGCCTTCACGGATAATGCGGTAGAGGACGCCAAATACGCGAGCATTGCCTTGGTCGGCGCGCTTGCGGTGTTCTTAACGCCGGGCATGACAACGATGGTGTGCGGCGCGACGGCCCGCAAGAATGCATCCCCTGCCGCAGTGCCGAGGCCCGGAAACGGCGCCTTGAGGATAGTCGCGCGAAGGCTCGTGGTCTTGGTCGCGCTTGAACTCGCGCTCGCACCGGCACCTTGCGCCGCGCGAGCGAGCAACACATCTTCCACATTGACGCCGATGTCCGCGGCGAGCAGTGCAGTGAATTTTTGCGTGATCACGCGTTGGACAATGCCCGTATCGCTCGGCTCCGGGCTACGCGCAAACGCGGCGCCGGGCGAAAGGATATCGATTTCGGCGACTGTGTTGGCCATATCGCCAAGGCGAATGCAGTCGCCTGCGGCGATGGTGATGAGCGGGATATGTTTTGCGGCGATCGTGGCCGTGAGTTGATTCCACTCGGTGCTGTGCGCTACGTCGGCGCGACCGTTATAAATAAACGCGCCAACCTGATAGTGTTTCAATAAATATTCATAGCCTTCGTAGTCGGCGGCCTGCGGATAGGAAATGATTGCGAGGTTAATGTACGGAGGCGCTCCGGGCGGCAACACTTTTTGGAGATCGTCCACAATGCTGCCGTCGAAACCCGCGTCGGTGAGCACCGTCACGCCGCCCGGCAGAACGAGCAGCGCGGACTCACCCTGCGTCACTGGCAAAAAATAAATGCGCGGCGCGGCGACGGCATCGGGGACGCCGCCATCGCCGACATTGCTTCGCGCAACAAAAATATTCCTCCACAACACCGCGTCGAGCACGATGAGCGTGAGCAAAACGATCGCACTCGCGATGTCAATAATTTTTTTGCGATGGTGGTGCGGCATAATAGTGTGCGAATAATAGTAAGACACCATAGTAGAGCGCGATCGCGAATGCCGAGCCGAACACCGCTGGCATCGGCACGGTGGCCACTGCGAAAAAATGGATGATAAAAAGTTCGCACTGTAATAGCACGCTCGTGATCTGCGCCACACAAAAGGCGAGTGGCGGCACGACGTAGCTGAAGATCACGAGCAACGCGCCGAATACGATCACCATAAGCCACGGGATCATGATCAAAACATTTGAGACGAACGACGTCAGCGAAAAATCTCCGAATGTGTTCATCACGATCGGCAGGATCGCAAGATTGGTGGAGAGCGAAAGCATCGCGTGCGATCGCCATTGGAGCGCGCCTTCGTCCGTCCACTGGAAAAAATGTTCGATGGGCGGACCAAGATAATAGATGCCGAGGAAGCTGAGGAATGAGAGCTGGAACGCGGCGTCGGTAAGCACCGTCGCGTTCGCGATGGCCATGCCAACGGCAGCAAACGTGATCGCGTTGCGCGCGCTGAATACTCTGCCCGCACCGCGCGCGACGACGGCGAGTGAACCCATGATAGCGGCGCGAACGGCGGAGATCGTGCCGCCGGAGATAAAAACGAATAGCGCGATGACGCCGAGCGTGATCCATAACAGCACGCGGCGCGGCACACGGTTCTTCAACGCTGCCGTAAGCGCGAACGTAATGATGATGATCTTGTACCCGTACATATTGACGATATACGACGTGCCCGACGCCTCCATCTGCGCCTTGAGCGCCACGCCAAGCGTGCCGCTCGTGCCGAGCAATATCCCCGAGAGAAGCGCCGCCTGATCCACCGGCAACGCCTGCGTAATCCTTTGAACGATACTCTGCTCAATATTGATCACCACTTCCTTAAACCAAAATCCCTGGTGCGGCGCCACCACGCGCAGTTGCGGCAGAAACATCGCCGGCGGCTCGCCGCCGTCGTCGGTCGCATCGCCCGCGCCTTCCGATGACGACGCGTCGACCGCCACCGCACCACTGATCCACAGCTCGTCGCCATAATGAAATTGACTACTGTCCGGAAACGTAAAAATATCCAGCGTGCCGGCGTACGGGCGGAGCAGCGACACGACGAGCATTGTATAATTTCCCGCCGCCTTTGGTGCTTCCGTCACAACGCCAAAGAATGCGCCGCTCTTTCCCGTTGGCATATACATTTGTGCCGTTTGCCAGCTTGCGTATGCATGATAATAGAGAACGCCCGTGACTCCGACGCAGAAAAATAGCGCGAGATATTTCCACGACCGGCGGCGGCAGGAAGAAAACAGAAACACTATTCCTCCCACGATGATCCCCACCACCCCCAGCAAAAATATATTCCATTCCATGTTCGCCGCAAAGATACCGAAAAGAAACGCGACAGCGATGCCGAAGGAGATATCCCCTACCTTCATATTCATATCGATGGGCGCGCGCATCCACCCATCATACGCAAGCCGGATTAAAAGAATATAAAAAATGGTGCCGCTCTATAAAAAGCGGCACCAGGGGCCGAACGCGCTACGCGCATATTCGGTTTTTGTTTTGTTTATTGAGTTTCATCCTCCTTTGAAGCTCAATAAGGAATTCCTCGGGGCTCTTCCATGGTTCTCTCCCGTCCCGAAACGGAAGTATATCGGCGCCCTCATATGCACCCCAGCGCTGATAAAAAGCGTTTTTCGCGTTTCCGTAATCCACATTGGCGGCCTTCAGTCCCAATTGGTCGTCGGCTGCTTCAAATTTTTTAGCCTCTTTGAATAATCGAACCATCTTCTTCCCGGCAAGCACCAATTGCGGGGATAACTCCCTCCGGCGTGTATCCCGCTCCGCATCCGTTGTGGGATATTTATTCCACGGATGCCCATCACACTGAAACCGAACGATCTTTTTGGCTTCTTTCGCAAAATCAGTTTTCGAGCTTGCGAAAGCAGTCACGAGTAACAATGCTGCACCGATTCCACCAAGGAACGGGTCAATAAAACGGGAAAAACCGAGAACGCCGAACAGTGCCGCGGCCCCATATTGGATTCCTAGTACGGCGCGATAGCCATACACTTTTGCTCTTGGCGTCTTGAACCACATAAAAAACCTCTCTCTTTGGATTTGTCGAAGTTCTGCGCTTATTGTAATCTATTTTCCGCTATCGGGCAACCCCTTCCGCCACTCCGCGATCTTTTTGTGATCGCCAGAGACCAGTACCGGCGGCACACGCCACTTTTTTCCTTTTGCGGGAACAAAAACCCCGGGGCGCGTGTACGTCGGAAATGAACCATTGATCTCCTCAAGAGATTCTTCCTTCCCAAGAAATCCGGGAATCTGACGGCTCACGGTTTCCATGAGCGCAAGCGCCGGGATCTCGCCGCCGGACAATACGTAATCTCCTATCGAGATCTCCACGTCGGCAATATGTTCCGCCACCCGCTCATCCACCCCCTCGTACCGGCCGCAGATCAGGATGAGGTCATCATATTTTGCCAAGCGCCGCGCGACCGCCGCATCTAAATGCTTTCCACGCGTGGAAAATAAAATGACGCGCGTTTTAGATTTTTTTAATGATTTCCGCCGCATGCTTTTGATTTTTTTTACCACATCCCAGACCGGCTGGACCGCGAGCACCATCCCCGGACCACCACCGAACGGCCGGTCGTCCACTTTTCTATGTTTATCTTTTGTAAATGCGCGAAGATCGTACGCGTGCACCGAGATGATTTTTTTCGCCTGCGCACGTTTAAAAAGCGATTCATCAAGATAGGAATCGAACATGCCGGGGAAAATAGTGATGATATGGAACCGCATCATTTCGAATGCTTACCCGGCGGCTCCGCGTTTATTTGCGTCAGCTCCGATACGGATGGCGTTGCCGCCGGCGAGGGATCTTCGGCTTGCTTCTTCAATGATTCAGTGATGGAACGCCGTAATTCTTCTATGTCCACTTTTTGCCGGACAAACTGCTTTGGCGCGGGTGCTTGCGCCGGAGCAGAAACCGAAGGCTGCCTTGGAGCCGAGATTGAATTGGAAATAGCGGAAGCAGGCTCGGAAACAGCCGCCAGAGGCGTTTTCTGATCGGCGATTTTTACGGGCGTCACCTCCGGCACTTTTGACACCGGCCGCGATAAAGGCGCCGACGTGCGCGGTGTCGCGGGACGCAATGCCTCCGCAAGCGATTTCTCGTCGCGCCGCCCGATCTTCTCATTGATGACCGCATCGCTTTGGCCATTCCACTCGCTCGCGATCCGCTCATCCACGATCTTGCGCGGCACCGCATAATGCTCGCGGGTATTTTTGATGATGATGTCCTTATATGATTGCAATGGCTGCGTATGCGGCGGGAGCGTCGTTGCCGAGAACGGCTTGGAAGAGACGCCGTCGATCATCAGTTTGATATAGATGTTCGCTTTTGCCAAATTGACGAGGTCGTTCTGTAAAAATTCCGGCATGAATTCCTTCTCAAGGAACTCACCGTCGGCGGCGCCTATGCGGAACGTGATGATCGTGCCGACATTGCCGAACACCGCGTCGCGCACTTTTGTGTTGCCGTCGTTCGTGACGAGTTGGCCGATGTATTGGTGCGCAAGCGTGAGTGAAAGATGGTATTTGCGCGCCTCGGAAAGGATGCTCGCAAACGATTCGGTCGCGAAATTCTGGAACTCATCCACATACATAAAGAAGTCCCGGCGTTTATCTTCCGGGATATCCACGCGTGACATCGCGGCGAGCTGCAACCGCGAGATGATCATCGCGCCGAGGAGTGCCGAATTATCCTCCCCCATCTTTCCTTTGGAAAGATTGACGATGAAAATCTTTCCCGTATCCATGATCTCGCGCATATTGATCGTGGAACGTGATTGGCCCAAAATATTCCTGATCAACGGATTGGAAACGAACTGTCCCACTTTGTTTTGAATGGCGGCGAGCGCTTCGGTCTCAAGCTTCTGTGAATAGCGCGCGAACTCGTTCTGCCAGAACGCCTTAATGACCGGGTCCTGCAGATTGTCCACGATCTTCTTTCGATACGGCGGCTCGGCAAACATCCTCAAAACGCCCAATAATGTCGAGTTGGGCAACTCCAGCAACGCAAGCAGCGTGTTGTTCAAGATATATTCCATACGCGCCGACCACGCGTCCACCCAGATCTTTTTGAACACCCCCATGATGCCGGACGCCACAAGATGCCGGAACTCGGTACCCACCTGCTCCATCGGATTGAACGCAATCGGGTATTCCATGTCCGACGGATCGAAATAGATCACATCATCAAGGCGCTCTTCCGGAATATAATCCAAAAGTTTTTCCGCGGATTCGCCGTGCGGATCGATGAACGCGATGCCCTTACCGGATTCGATGTCCGCGATGGCCATATTCTCAAGGAGCGTCGATTTTCCGACGCCGGTCTTTCCTACCACGTATATATGGCGCCGGCGGTCATCTGCTTTGATGCCGAATTTTTGGTCACTGTTACCGCGGAAATTATGGTAACCGATCGGCGTGATGTCGTTTGATGATATTCCGTTTGCCATACAATAATTATCCCGCTATTCCTCGATAATAGGAAGCGTTGCCGGCGGGCTTCCCTTGCGCGACTCCACCTTTTCAAGTTCGGTCGTCGAAACGACCGCCAACGGGAAGTGAAACACGGTCGCAAGCTCCTCTATATTGAGGATCGATTCATGGTACGACGGGGTAAAATGCCGGTAATTCTCGTAGAGGTAGCGCTTCCGCGCACGAAGGCGCGTCTTTTTAAAGATATACTTTACCGACCACGACGCAGTCGAGGTCAAGCTGTCCGGTTTCAATGAGTTCAGATTCTGCGTGTTGAATTGGCGGATAAATCCATGGATCGAATTGACATGACCGGAGTCCACGGCGCCTTCGCGCTTCTCGACATACATGAACCGCAATGTAGCCTCAAACGCGATCTTGGAAATTTTGAGATGAATGGCATCCGCGCGTTCCTTATCCACCGGCGTCATTAAAAAGCGAGGCATTTTTTCAGCCCTCTGATCCTTCTTCGGCGTCGCTTCGCCGGGATGCTGAAATGGCGCGGCGAGTGCCTCGCCTAGCGTGATACCGAGATCAAAGTCCGGCCACATGCTCGGCTTTTTCGGCACCTCGATGCCCAACAATTTTTTGATCTCCTTTTCCCCTGCCTTGCGAAAATCTTCGCCGGTCGGCTTGATGATCACCTGAAACCACAGCTGCTCGTCGTTCTTTAGTTTTGACATCGCCTCCATGAGCGGCGCGATGGTATCGATGCGATGCTCTTCTACCATCTCCTCGAACATCGGATACGTGCGGATCGGCAAATAATTCTCATGGCGCAATACCTCTTCAAACCCGGAAACGTCAAAAGTTTCGTTCGGCACGACGTGGGGAAACTCCTCCAGATAATCCTCCGCTTCGGTGATCTCCGCCTCCGGATACGCCGCATAGATCGCCGATTCCATCATATTACGGAACTGCGACGGCACGCGGAGATAAAAATGTGTCTCGCCAGCGCGGCCGATGAGCTCGAAGGCCATCCAATATTCCTCCTGTCCCCTCCAATATTTATTGTACGGACCGATGCCGTATGTATACGGCGCGTGGGCGGCGGCAAAGATCTGCTCCATCGCCTTTGGCGTTTTGAGAATGGTCTTCGGCACCTTGATCTCCAACAATTTCCACTTAATCCCGGTGACCCATTGGTAATGCAAACGCATTCGCCACACTTCCCAAAAAATCAGGATAGCGATGAGGGGCAGCACAAACCACCATACCGCTCCCCACACCACGAGGATGCTTCCCAAAATGCCTGATACAATATGAGCCATATATGCTTATTATCAACCGTGAAACGACAAAGTGCAAAACGCAGACCGTAAAAAACCGGCCTAGGATTCCCGGACGCGATAGCGACCGTCGTTCATGCGCTCAAAAAAATTTCGGTTTTGGAGGTTGATGAGAATGGTATTTTGCTTAAAGAAGCGCTGTTGGTTTACATGCGTCACCACGTCATTCGCCTTGAGCGGACCCTTGGTCTTCAAAACCTTGGTGATGACCTCGCGCGCGGTTCCCGGCTCATAGCCATGCTCCTTAAGGCCGTACATACCGCGGCCGACGAGCACGAAACGGCTGTCTTTGATGAGCTCGTTATGCACCGTGGGCGCAAGTGCCTTCTGATCGTCAAAGCCAACTTTATTGATATGCGTCGCGATGTCCTCAAAGTGCAACGGCTCGGCTTTCTTTTTGAGCACGAGGTAGATCTTATCCCGTACCGTCGCCGGATTGATCTCCGGCCACTCGCTCAAACCCATGTCGCCATACGGATTCTTATCGATCTGCTTCGCGATACTCAAATAATTTTCGGCGGTCTCCTGCGCGACCGACTTCGTCTTCAAAAAGCTTGCGAGTTGGATCTGGTATGAATCTGCAAAGACCTTCTCCTTGTGGGATTTCAAAAACCCGACCCAGCCATTCACGAACGAGCTTGCAGTCCTAAGATCTTTGTCGGTCACATAATAAAAAGGCTCGAACGCATCATCCTCGCGGTGAAGATTAAAAACACCGGATGCTTCCGCCAGAAAATCGAGATGGTTCTCTTGTACGCTGCTGGCAAGCGTCGCCGCATACCGGACGACATCGGGCTTGCCCGATACCCCACCGCGCGCGGCAATGAACTTCTTGACCTTCTCCAACACCACGCCGGTCTCCGGATTCTTTGCAATGTTCGCCTTTACGAGCATGATCGCGCCATTCTCGATCTGGCGAACACGCTCACGGGTAACGTCCAAACGGTCGCCAATCGCGGCGAGCGTCTCCCCGTCCGTCTTGCCGTCCAACCCAAAACGAGCCATGATAACCTCCTTTTGACGGAGGTTAAGGCCATTCAGCGAATTAGTGATGATTTTAGTGATAGATGCCATATTTTTATATCAGGGATATTGTATATTATATTAAGATAAATGTCAAGTGCTCAATCCCTCACTGGACTTCCCACCTTATTTATCCTGTTCTATTGTAACTCATACTAAACTAAATTGCAAACGCCGTCAAGAAACTGGGGATAACTTTGCTTTCTCGCCACTAGACGCTTTCATTTCTGCTCGTCGCCACGAGCGCCGGGCTCGCGATGAAGATCGACGAGTAGATACCCGTCGTCACCCCCACGAGCAGCGTCAACACGAAATATTTAAGGTCCGCCGGGCCGACGAAGTAGAGCGAAAGCAGCACGAGAATGAGCGTGAGCGAAGTGTTGATGGAACGCGCAAGCGTCTGGTTTACACTGTCGTTTACGATCGTAGCGAACGGCATCTTGCCGCGGTGATTCAGAAGATTTTCGCGGATGCGATCAAAGACCACGATCGTATCATGCACGGAAAATCCCATGACGACGAGCAGGGCCACGATGATGTCCGAATTGAGCTGCACATTCATATAATGGCCAAGGATGGCAAGCATGCCGGCCGGGATGGCCACGTCGTGGAACAATGTCATCAGCGTGATCCACCCGTACTTCCACGAGCTGATCGGCCGCGACGCTTTTCGGAACGCGAATGCGATATAGAGCGAGATGCCGATGAGCACGAGGATAATGGCAATGATGGAATTGTTGCGAAGGTTCGCTCCCACCGAAGAACTGATAGATTGGAAACTTAGCTCTTGAAATGATGGCCACTGGGCCGTAAGTTCGCTTATATATTGCTGATGGACCGTTTCGTTTATCGATCCGAAGACCACCAAGAACGACTGGTTGCCATTATCCACCGTCACTTGTGCATCAGATACGTGAAGATCGTTCTGGAAAAAAGTTTGCACGGCGGCAGCGGAAAGGTTTTGCCCGGGGACCTTGAGCTCCCATAACGTTCCCCCTTTCAACTCCGCGCTTTCCTGGAATCCAAACACTGCGATGGCAACGACGGCAATGCCCACCAGGACGATGGAGATGGTGAACCAGATTTTTTTATGTCCTACAATGTTGAGCATGGTGGTGGATAATTTATTCTTTGGCGGGTACTTTATCGTCTTTCAAGAAAAAACGCAGGAAGAGGCGCGTGGTGGTGATGGCGCTAAAGAGGCTGACGATCGTTCCAATGCCGAGCGTGAGCGCGAAGCCCTGCACAAAGCTGGAGGTAAAGAAGTAAAGAATGATCGCCGTGATGATGGTGGAACTGTTCGAATCGCGGATGGAAGGCCACGCCCGGCGGAATCCTTCCTCGATGGCGGAAGATTTTGGCAATCCCCGCTTGAGCTCTTCTTTGACGCGTTCAAAAATAAGCACGTTTGCGTCCACCGCCATGCCGATGGTGAGGATGAATCCCGCGAGGCCGGCGAGGCTCAGCGTGACGGAAATCAGCTTGAAGACGCCGAGGGTGAGTGCAATGTAAATAATAAGCGCCATCGCGGCAAAGATACCGAGCAGGCGGTAGTAGAAGATCATAAAGAGCATCACCAGCAACGTGCCGATGATGCCGGCGATGATCAACTGCTTCAATGAATTGCTCCCGAGCGTGGGACTGATCGTCTGTTGGCTGACGAGCGTGATCGGCGCGGGTAAGGCACCGGCGTTGAACCGCTCCACCAGCTGTTGCGCCGTAGCAACCGTGAATCCCCCACTGATGACCGCTTGTCCGCCCGAGATCGCCTGCTCCACCGTCGGGGCTTCGATAAGCTGACCGTCAAGGAATATCGCGAGCGGCTTGCCGACGTTCGCCGCCGTGATCTGCTGAAAAAGCGTAGCGCCCTGACTGTTGAAAGTGATCGAAACCTGCGGCGCGTTCGTCGTCTGCTCGAATGTCAACTGCGCGCCGGTGATGTACTGTCCGGTCAGGTCCGTTGGAATATATTGCGTACTTGATTGCGTATCCAACAACGTGCTCGATCCGGTCGTCCCGGCAGCTTGAACCACCGTTTCAAATTGCAAAAGTGGCGTCTGCCCGATCTCATTGATCGCGTCGCTTACATTGCTGATACCGGCGAGGTCCACAAAAAGTTGTGCTTGATCGCCGCTTTGTGAGGTATAAATATCCGGCTCGCTCACGCCAAACAGATTGACGCGCTTCTCGATCACATCGCGCAGGCCGGAAACCACCGAGGTCTGATCGGTAGACGAGACATTTGAAAGGTCAATTTGGTAAACCAAGTGGCTGCCGCCTACAAGATCAAGCCCGAGCCTCCACGGCTCCACTTTTTCTCCAACGCCCTTCGGATACACGAAAACCCCCGCGATAATAGCGAGGATGACGATGATCGATAAAAATAGGCCTGGATGGCGCCTCATTGGAAATGATTATAACAAACCCTCGGAAAAGGACAAGCCCAGTACCTTCTTTTGAGGGTCGCGTATAATTCTCCCGAAAAATCGCTACGCCTCGCCGCCTTCGCGGCTCCGGCATACCCTCAAAAGAAGGTACTGGGCTTGTCCTTTTCCGGAGATTGCATCAGATTATTTTTTCCTCTTGAGGAGCCAGTCGGGAACGGGACTAAAAATTATCTCCGGCCAACTATTGATCTCTTTTTCTGTCACGGCATAATATTTTTGATATGCCGGCTCCACGCTGCCGTAGAACGCATCGCCCCATCGCAATCCCAATTTTCCTGCCGCAGCTTTCAGCTTCTCTTCGGAAGGCGCTTCAATTTCAATGAACGTCGGTATCCACGGCCACGTGTCGATCGTCACCTCCGCATCATCCAACATCCATTTTTCACGCCGCGTCTCCTGATACGATGCCGATCGGAGCTGCGCCGCCGCCAGGATCGCGCACGCATCATTAAAATTGGAAACCTCTATAGATATCTCTTTGGTCCCGTGCACCGTCCGGTCAACAACCTTCTTATAGCTCATTGTGATCTTATCCCCTTCGTCGCGCACGCGGAGCCAATCGCTTTGCTTGTTCGTCGGATGATCAAACACTTTTCGCTTCATCAACACTTCGGGATAGACGAGCGCCGCGCCAAGCGCTTTCAACTTCGCGCGCATCGCAGCAGGATCGATGTCCAAAAATTTTGCTTCGATCTCGGTTTCCATCGTTATGCAAGATAATCACGAATATTTCTTGTGCTTATATTATACCGCATTTATTGATATTTACGTCACGATGGGATTTAATGAAATGAGGACGGAAAGGAGCTTCCTATGCTCTTCTTTGAATCCGTGGAAGATCGTAAAACGATTCCCACGGAAATAATGCCTGTCGTGGAAGCGCTCACAAAAAGAGGTTTTACGGGATCCGTGAACGACGAGCTTGAGCTGATCAACCTCGAGCTATTGCATCCGTTGATCGAAAAGGATGGCAAGATATTCTACGAGGACATCGTCGTGGGATACCCGCGCGGAATAGATCCCCGCAAGGACGGCCCAGTGACCATGCAGATGATCACCCACGCCGGGACAAATGTCCCGGCTATTTTTTATTTTTTTGCGCGCGCCTAAAGCCCTTTTGCGAAATTGCCGATCATACTTTGGAAAACTGCTTCGTCGGCACTATTGGGATAGGGATACAGCGTAAATTCGTATACCGTATAGCGCGCCGGGTCGAACACGGCAAAAATTTCCTGATTGTCCGCCTCCGTCGCCATAACTGTCTCGATCGTCCGGTAGCCGTCGAGCGTGCCCCATTCGTTCGCGGGCGGCTCCCCCATCGTGCCACTCGTATTGCCGATATTCATGCCCGCCCATCCCGGCGTGAACTGCTCCGCAGAAACGTCGATCTGCTCACCGTACGCATAGCCCTCTGTGGCGGTTGCGAGCGGCAGATTGGCCGTCTTCGTAAATATTATCGACGCATAGTTCTGCCGATGGGCATACCATCCGGCAGACACCGAAACGTCCGGCAGCGTTGGCAACAGCTCAACATATCCCAACCGCGCATCGAGCGTCGGCGGGTCACCGCTGCACGACTGGCCGTCCACGGCGACCGTGTTACCGACGGCGATCACCGCCGAAGACGAAGTGAGGGTCACCAGATCCGATTCGTAATAATTAGTCGAAGAGCCGACCGTGATCCGCACGACCCTCCCGGAAGGTTCGTCCCGCGCGGTGATGGTATCTCCCTCTACGGCCGTGATCGTGCCGCCGCCCAGATTCCCGCCGCAGGTAAGCGTATCGAGCGTGTTCTCGCGATCAGCCCGCCATTTCGCGTAAAAAATAATTCCGAAGGAAGCAAGGATCGCAATCCCAATAATTAGCGCGGCATATTTAAATTTTTTCATTCTTGTGCGCGGGAGAGGAGTCGAACCTCCACGCCTTTCGGCGCTACCACCTCAAGGTAGTGCGTCTGCCATTTCGCCACCCGCGCATTACCTCGGTGATTATAATACATCTTCGATGAAAACTTCAATAACGTCACCTGCGATAACAAAACACCCCACTTTTTGAGCGGGGGTTTTGTTATTACGGATGCTAAATCGAAACGTTCAGCTTCTGTCGGATCTTTGCGCCCGAGATCTTCCGTACGAAATACAGCTTGGAGCGGTGCACCTTCTTCGGTGAAGAAACGACATCGATCTTGACGATCGACGGCGAGTGGATGGGGTACACCTTCTCCACGCCGACGCCGGCAACGGTGGTACGGACGGTGAACGTCGCACCCGGCTCGGAGCCGTGTTTGCGTGCGATCACTAAACCGGCGAACGGGGTCTTGCCCTCGTACACCTTGACCTTCGCGCCCGGCTTTATTTTTTTAAGGATTTCTTCGTTGATCATTTTTTATAAGAATAGTTGCTACGCCATCGCTAACGTTTTTATTTTATCGACAAGATCGTCTATGGACACTTTCACTTTAATAAAGTATTCCTTTACGCCAAGCTGCCGTGCCTTTTCAATGTCGGAATCCTGCGCCAGGTTGCTTACAATGACGACCGGCACTTTGTCCAATTGCGGCGTGATCGAGATCATTTGCAAGACCTCAAACCCGGTGACCTTCGGCATAATGAGGTCGAGCACGATAAGCGAAGGCAATACTTCTTTAAGCATATGCATCGCTTCCTCGCCATCGAACGCCTGTATAACCGCAAATCCCTCTTTTTCAAGACGGGCTTTCATGAGCGACGATAAAAAGTGGTCGTCCTCGATGATCATGATCGTTTTAGGCTCGTTTGCCATATTACTTATTCTAGCATACAAAGAGCTTTTTAGTTGTCCCAATTACCTCCCTCGCTTTCGCCTGCGATCGATTCGCTGGCCAAAGAGAAGAAAGTTCGACTATATAAAAACGAATTTTTATATATTAGTTTAATTGATCCACGCACAGCTTCCGCTACGCGTGCCTTGTTACGACTTAGCCCATGTTACCGATCTTAAATTAATACCACCGAAGCGATATTTCATCTACTACCGGCTCCCTTGGCTTGACGGGCAATTATCCTCTGGAAATTCAGAGTTGATGTTCCCACCGCACGGACGGATTTCCCGTATGCGGCGAGCTCAATGCATTTGTTGTTTAAGAGAATATATTTCCCCTAGTCCAACGCTCGTTAAATGATCTCCTCTTTGTATTCTCTCCATTAATTCACAAAAGATATTAAAATCTTTGCGCTTTGAAGAAAATTGAGGAGGATGGTCCCGAAAAAATGGGATGATGACCGTTTCGAGTTCCTTACGATTAAATACTTCGAAGCGATAGCAATTTTTGTGGTTGGGCCGCGTATCTTTTTGAAAATATACACGCCCGCAGCCAAAGAATTCTCGAAGGCTTTCTAAAATAGCCTTATCTTCTTCGATCAATTTAACGTAGAACCGTGGCTCGATCCTCGTCCTTCTTTTTCGTTCGGTTGATTGGTTTAGGTTGCGGACAAAGGCGGTAAAACTACCTTCGCCATCAACCAATCCAACAACGTAATCATTTGAGAGTTTCATTGAGTGAGTACCTTCATTATCCATATCTCACATTAAATTTATATTAAATTCAATTGAAACAAAGACAACTACTATGACTCAGCTGACTTCTCATATTGCAATCTTTCTATTCAATATGAGATCTCCACAGGTCACTTTACATTCTATTCCGGGCATCCGAACGGGTTTGTCCATGGATTTTCCTCATCCTCACTGCTAATGATGAGTCAATCCAACCCTTTTTATATTTCGGCTGTCCTTTGCCGCTAGATCCTCCATGTCGTACCTCGCGATACGGCACTATCTTTTGGCTATGCCCTTTAATGACGGTCAAAGGGAAGCAGATTTTAACTGCTTAGAAAACAAAGCTGCTGCGCGCTTTTATTGTGAGTACAGGACTCGAGAACGTATTCACCGCAGCGTGGCTGATCTGCGATTACTAGCGATTCCGGCTTCATGAGGGCAGGTTTCAGCCCTCAATCCGAACTGGGGCCGGGTTTGATGGGATT
>Ga0182030_10001520_pt1 | contig 47957 bp, 43 predicted proteins | sample 812S3MmetaG_FD_121299 | JGI IMG/M metagenome (GOLD analysis project Ga0182030, IMG submission 121299) | Permafrost microbial communities from Stordalen Mire, Sweden - 812S3M metaG (Illumina Assembly) | ecosystem: Environmental > Terrestrial > Soil > Wetlands > Permafrost | place: Sweden... | reverse complement strand
GTCGTCGGGATCGGACTCCGACGACGCGGACGACCAAGATTCGGACGACTCCGACGACACTGACGGCGACGACGACGAGAACGGCTCATCGGAGGCAGGAAGCCGTCGCCGCCGCAGGCGCAGGCGTCGCAAGTCTGGATCCGGCGACGACAACGATGACAATGCGGTATCCGACGACCCGCCGAACACGGTGGTGCACGAGCGGGCGCCTCGCGGCAAGTCCGGTGGCTCCGGCGGCGGCGGGTCCAGCAACACCGAGATCAAGGGCATCGACGGCTCGACACGGCTAGAGGCCAAGCGGCAACGACGTCGCGACGGGCGCGACGCTGGACGGCGCCGTCCGCCGGTATTGACCGAGGCAGAATTCCTTGCCCGCCGCGAGGCCGTCGAACGAATGATGGTGGTGCGTGACCGGGTCCGCACCGAGCCACCCCACCCGGGTGCGCGCTACACCCAGATCGCGGTTCTTGAGGACGGCATCGTCGTCGAGCATTTCGTCACGTCGGCGGGTTCCGCGTCCTTGGTGGGCAACATCTACCTCGGGATCGTGCAGAACGTGCTGCCGTCGATGGAGGCGGCCTTCGTCGACATCGGTCGCGGCCGCAACGGCGTGCTCTACGCCGGCGAAGTGAATTGGGAGGCCGCGGGTCTCGGCGGGGCCGAGCGCAAGATCGAAAAGGCCCTCAAGCCCGGCGACTACGTCGTGGTCCAGGTCAGCAAGGACCCGGTCGGCCACAAGGGCGCGCGGTTGACCACCCAGGTGTCGTTGGCGGGCCGCTACCTGGTTTATGTGCCGGGAGCCTCGTCGACCGGGATCAGCCGCAAGCTGCCCGACACCGAACGCCAGCGGCTCAAGGAGATCCTGCAAGGTGTGGTGCCGTCGGATGCCGGCGTGATCATCCGCACCGCGTCCGAGGGCATCAACGAAGAGGAGATCCGCAAGGACGTCACTCGCCTGCAGGAGCGCTGGGATCAGATCGAGGCCAAGGCGGTCGAGACGAAGCAGAAGGCCGCCGGCGCAGCCGTCGCGCTCTACGAAGAGCCTGACGTGCTGGTCAAGGTCATCCGCGACTTGTTCAACGAGGACTTCGCCGGGCTGATCGTGTCCGGCGACGAAGCCTGGAACACGATCAATGATTATGTGAATTCTGTTGCGCCCGAGCTGGTTTCGAAGCTGAACAAGTACGAACCGGCAACCGGGGCGGATGAGCAGGCCGGACCAGATGTGTTCGCGGTGCATCGCATCGACGAGCAACTGGCCAAGGCGCTGGACCGCAAGGTGTGGCTGCCGTCGGGCGGCACGCTAGTGATCGACCGGACCGAGGCCATGACGGTGGTCGACGTCAACACCGGCAAATTCACCGGGTCGGGCGGCAACCTCGAGCAGACGGTCACCAAGAACAACCTCGAGGCGGCCGAGGAGGTCGTCCGCCAATTGCGGCTGCGCGACATCGGCGGCATCATCGTCATCGACTTCATCGACATGGTGCTGGAATCCAACCGTGATCTGGTGTTGCGTCGGCTGACTGAGGCGCTGGCCCGTGACCGCACCCGTCATCAAGTGTCCGAAGTGACGTCGCTTGGTTTGGTGCAACTGACTCGTAAACGGCTGGGAACCGGGCTGATCGAGGCATTCTCGAGCTCGTGTCCGAACTGTGGCGGCCGCGGAATCCTGCTGCACGGCGACCCGGTCGACTCGGGCTCGGGCTCGGCGCCCGGGCGTAAGTCGGAATCCGGTGGCCGGCGCGGCAAGCGATCGAAGAAGGGCCGATCCGAGGAGCCCTCCGAAGAGCCCGTCGTGGCCAAGGTGCCGGCACACGCGCCCGGCGAGCATCCGATGTTCAAGGCGATGGCCGCCGGTTCGTCCGCGGCGCCTGACGACGCCGATGGCGAATCCGACGAGTCCGATGCGGAAGCCGCCGGTGAGACCGACGAGCACACCAATGCTCAGGGTCCCGCCGAACTGGACGACACCGACTCCGATGACGTCGAGGACACTGACGACGTCGACGAAGACGATTCGGACGATGACTCCGAGGATGACGACCTCGACGATGACGATGACGACGACGACGACGACGAAGACGACGAAGACGATGACGACCTGGACCATGACGAGGACCTCGACTTAGAAGACGAGGATCTCGAGGACGAGGACGAGGACGAGGACGAGGACAGCGCGGGTAATGGCGCCGAGTCGGCCTTTGAACGCCCACGTCGGCGCCGCGCGGCCGGCCGGCCGGCCGGACCGCCGATCCAAGTGGACTGATTCGCCGATCCGCCGAAGTGCTGGTTTGACCCTGTAGCTGCTGGTCACGTACCCTTGGACAGTTGTCGTCACGCCGGGTGACTAGACTTTGGCCGGCGACAGCGGGACTCCCGGGAAATCGGCGCAGGCCCGCACCCCAGACCCACCACGTGCACCGCCGCTGGTTCGCGCGCCGAGCAGCGGCCCAGCACAGGCTAGAAGAAAGAGCAGGAGCAACGATGGCGACCTACGCAATCGTCAAGACCGGCGGCAAGCAGTACAAGGTCGCCGTCGGAGACGTCGTCAAGGTCGAGAAGCTCGAGTCCGAGCCTGGAGCCACGGTGTCGCTGCCGGTCGCGCTGGTCGTCGACGGCGCCACCGTGACCACCGATGCCAAGGCCCTGGCCAAGGTCGCGGTGACCGGTGAGATCCTCGAGCACACCAAGGGACCCAAGATCCGTATCCACAAGTTCAAGAACAAGACCGGCTACCACAAGCGTCAGGGACACCGTCAGCGGCTGACGGTCCTGAAGGTCACCGGAATCAAGTAGCGGAGGCGACAGACATGGCACACAAAAAGGGCGCTTCCAGCTCGCGTAACGGTCGCGATTCGAACGCTCAGCGGCTGGGGGTAAAGCGGTTCGGCGGCCAGGTCGTCAAGGCCGGCGAGATCCTGGTCCGTCAGCGCGGCACCAAATTCCACCCCGGCACCAACGTGGGGCGCGGTGGCGATGACACGCTGTTCGCCAAGGAAACCGGAGCCGTTGAATTCGGCGTCAAGGGCGGCCGCAAAACCATCAGCATCGTCGCGGCCGGCCAAACCACCGACTGAGCGTCGCGAGCGTGCGCTCACTGCGATGATCTAACTGCCAGTAGCCGCACGGTTGGCGGGTGAGAGGACCCCCGATGGCTCGGTTTGTCGATCGTGTTGTCATTCACGCGCGGGCGGGTTCCGGCGGTAACGGCTGTGCCTCGGTCCATCGCGAAAAATTCAAACCACTCGGCGGCCCCGACGGCGGCAATGGCGGCCGCGGCGGCAGCATCGTCTTCGTCGTAGACCCTGCGGTGCACACCCTGCTGGACTTCCATTTCCGGCCGCATGTCGACGCCCCGTCCGGCAAGCAGGGGATGGGCAACAACCGCGACGGCGCCTTCGGCGCGGACCTGGAAGTCAAAGTCCCGGACGGCACAGTGGTCCTGGACGAGAACGGGCGATTGCTGGCCGATTTGGTCGGTGCGGGCACCCGCTTTGAAGCCGCTGCCGGTGGCCGCGGCGGGCTGGGCAACGCTGCGCTCGCCTCGCGGGCGCGCAAAGCGCCCGGCTTCGCGCTGCTCGGTGAGCCGGGTCAGGCCCGCGACCTCACCCTCGAGCTCAAGACCGTCGCCGATGTCGGCCTGGTCGGATTCCCCTCGGCCGGAAAGTCCTCGCTGGTATCGGTGATCTCGGCAGCCAAACCGAAGATCGCCGACTACCCGTTCACCACGCTGGTCCCCAACCTCGGCGTGGTCTCGGCCGGCGAGCACACCTTCACCGTGGCCGACGTGCCCGGCTTGATCCCGGGCGCATCCGAGGGCCGCGGCCTGGGGCTGGACTTTTTGCGGCACATCGAGCGCTGCGCTGTGCTGGTGCATGTGGTCGACTGCGCCACCGCGGAGCCGGGCCGCGACCCGATCTCCGACATCGACGCGCTGGAAGCCGAACTCACGGCGTATACGCCGACGCTGCAGGGGGATGCGGCGCTGGTCGACCTGGCCGAGCGGCCGCGGGCGGTGGTGCTCAACAAGATCGACGTGCCCGAGGCGCGTGAGCTCGCCGAATTCGTCCGCGACGAGATCGCCGAGCGCGGCTGGCCGATCTTCCTGGTGTCGACAGTGACTCGGGAAGGCTTGCAGCCGTTGGTGTTTGGGCTGTGGCAGATGATCGAGACCTACAACGCGGAACGGCCGGCGCCGGTGGCGCGGCGGCCGGTGATTCGTCCGGTAGCGGTGGACGAGAGCGGCTTCACCGTCGAGCCCGACGAAGAGGGCGGTTTCATCGTCAGGGGAGCGCGTCCCGAGCGCTGGATCGGCCAGACCAACTTCGACAACGACGAAGCGGTGGGCTATCTCGCCGACCGCCTGGCGCGTCTGGGCGTCGAGGAGGAACTGATCCGGCTGGGCGCGCAACCCGGGTGTGCGGTGACCATCGGCGAGATGACGTTCGACTGGGAGCCGCAAACGCCGGCGGGGGTCGACGTCACGATGACCGGCCGCGGTACCGACCTGCGGTTGGAACGCAACGACCGCATCGGTGCCGACGAGCGCAAGGCTGCCCGGCGTCGGCGCCGCGAACGCGGTGACGAGTCGTGAGCACCCATCGCGACGCCATCCGAACGGCGCGCAGTGTGGTCGTCAAGGTCGGGACCAACGCGCTGACTACACCGTCCGGGGTGTTCGACGCCGGACGGCTGGCCGGGCTTGCCGACGCGATCGAGGCGCGGATGAAGGCGGGCACCGACGTCGTCATCGTCTCCTCGGGCGCCATCGCGGCCGGCATCGAGCCGCTCGGATTATCTGGTCGCCCAAAGGATCTGGCGACCAAGCAGGCCGCGGCCAGCGTCGGACAGGTGGCGCTGGTGAACGCGTGGAGTGCAGCGTTCGCTCCGTATGGCCGCACCGTCGGGCAGGTGCTGCTGAGCGCGCACGACATCTCCCTGCGGGCCCAGCACACCAACGCTCAGCGCACGCTGGACCGGTTGCGGGCGCTGCACGCGGTGGCGATAGTCAACGAGAACGACACGGTGGCCACCAATGAGATCCGGTTCGGCGACAACGACCGGCTGTCGGCGCTGGTGGCCCACCTGGTGGGCGCCGAGGCGTTGGTGCTGCTCTCCGACATCGACGGGCTCTACGACTCCGATCCACGAAAAACCAAGGGCGCAAGCCTTATTCCCGAGGTGGCAAGCACCGCGGATCTCGACGGTGTGATCGCCGGCCCAGGCAGCGCGCTGGGTACCGGGGGAATGGCGTCGAAGATGTCGTCGGCACTGCTGGCCGCTGACGCCGGGGTACCGGTGCTGCTTGCTGCCGCTTCCGATGCCGCGACGGCGTTGACCGATGCCACGACGGGCACGGTGTTTGCCGCTCGGCCACAACGGATGTCGGCGCGCCGATTCTGGTTACGCCACGCCGCCGATTCGACCGGGTCGCTGACTCTCGACGAGGGTGCCGTGCGGGCGGTCGTGCACCAACGCCGCTCGCTACTGGTCGCGGGCATCACCGCGGTGTCCGGGCAGTTCCACGGCGGAGACGTCGTCGAAGTGCACGGACCGGACGCGACCGTGGTGGCCCGCGGTGTGGTTGCCTACGATGCGACCGAGCTCGCCGCCATCATCGGGCGGTCCACCTCCGAGCTGCCCGAGGAGCTGCGCCGGCCAGCCGTGCACGCCGACGATCTGGTCGCCGTTTAAAGGTCACCGCGCAGTCTTGAGATACAGTGTGTTCCAAATGATTTCAGCCAGGCTCGTCGCCAATTCGGCATCGTAGGAAGCCGGCTCGGTCGGCAGATTCTGCTGACATGCTCGTTCCACCATCCAGGTCAGCGCGCTGGCCGTGGTGGCCGCGGCCAGCTGCGGCCGGATGGAGCCGTCGGCCTGGCCCTCTTCGATGACCCGGGTCATCCGCCCGGTGATCGCGGTCAACAGATTGCCGTAGGTGGCTCCCACCACCGGGTCGTAGCCGGCCATCTCGTTCAGCGCGACCAGGACGGGCTGATGGCGGCGATAGCTGGCCACCAGGCTCGCCATCGCGGTGCGGAGGTCGTCAGGATCGCGCCGCCACGCCACGCTCCACCAGCGATCCGCGCTTTCGGCCAGATCAGCGAAGACCTGCCCGGCGAGCCGGCGCAGCAAGTGGCCCTTGTCCTCGAAGTAGATGTAGAAGCTGGCGCGCGAAATGCCGGCCTCGGTCGACAGCCGGTCCACGCTGAGCTCGGTAAAACTGGCGCCGTCGCGCATCAACCGCTCGGTGGCGTCCAGCAGCTGGCGCTCCATCTGCTCGCGCCGCTGCTGACGCGCCTGCTCCCGCTTGGCCGGCGGCCTCCGCGTAACTGACGGCATTCGCCGAGCATAACCCGCCTTTCGACATATTGACTAGACAATCTGTCTAGGCATATTGTCAGTCGAAGTTTGCGACTGCTGGTCGACGGTGACGGAGGGTCCACGATGACGACGACTGCAACCTTTGGTGCGCCCGGCCGCGCCTACGACCCCATCGACCTGTCCTCGCGGGCGTTCTGGTCGACGACCGCAGCAGAGCGCGAACGCTCCTTCGCCGAGCTGCGCGCCCAGCGCCCGGTGAGCTGGCATCCACCGGTCGAGGACGCGCTGATGTCCGATCCCGCCGATCCGGGATATTGGGCGGTCACCCAGCGCGTAGACATCGTCGCTGCCAGCCGCAACAACGATGTGTTCGTGTCCGGCCGGGGAGTGATGTTCGAGAGCATTCCCGTCGAGCTGCTCGAAGCGTCGCAGTCGTTTTTGGCGATGGACCCGCCGCGGCACACCAAGCTGCGCACGCTCGCCCACGCCGCATTCACGCCAAGGCAGGTGCGCCGCATCGAGGAATCGATTCGGGTGAATGCCAAGACCATCGTCGAAGAGCTCCGCGCGGCCGGCAGCGGGGTGGATTTCGTCGATCACTGCGCCAAGGAGCTGCCCATCCGCACGCTGTCGGACATGGTGGGGATTCCGGATTCCGAGCGTGAGCGCATGGCCCACGCCACCGACGCGCTGGTGTCGTGGGCCGACCCCGACTTCCTCAATGGGCGCCCTGCCCTGGAAGTCATCTTCGAGAACCAGATGTATCTGCACCAGGTTGTGGGGGAGCTGGCCGCCAACCGCCGCGAGCGCCCGGGCGACGACCTGATCAGCAGCCTGGTGCACGCCGAAGTAGACGGCGACCGGCTGACCGACGCGGAGGTGGCCGCCTTCTTTGTATTGCTTTCGGTAGCGGGCAACGACACCACACGCCAGACCATCAGCCACACGATGAAGGCGCTTACCGACTTCCCGAGCCAAAGGGATTGGCTGCTAGCGGATTACGAGAATCGGATCGGCACGGCGGTCGAGGAGTTCGTCCGGTGGGCGACGCCGGTCATGACGTTCCGTCGCACGGCGGCAACCGATTTCGAGCTCGGCGGCCAGAGCATCACCGCGGGGGACAAGGTCGTGATGTTCTATCCCTCCGGCAACTGGGACACCGAGGCGTTTGATCATCCGGAGCAGTTCGACCTGAGCCGCAGTCCCAACCCCCATGTCGGGTTCGGTGGCGGCGGATTGCATTTCTGCCTCGGCGCCCACGTGGCGCGCGCGCAACTGCGTGCGATCTTCGGTGAGCTGCTGGGTCAGCTGCCAAACATCGAAGCCGGCGATCCGACCTACGTGGCGGGCAATTTCGTGCACGCCGTCGGCGCCATGCGCTGCACCTTCTAACAGCTGCGTCGCAGCGACTCCAAGAATTCGCAAATATTCCTTCAAGGGCCGGCTAGCACCCTTTTTCTCAACACCCGCGCCACTGGGCCGGGTCTGAGAAAAGGACACACACATGATCAATGCTTGCCTTGAAGGGCGCGAAACGATCGCGATGCGGGCCATGATGATGCGTGGCGGCACTTCCAAAGGGATATACCTGCTCAAGTCGGATCTCGACGAGACGGGCGTGGACCCCGATGTCTTGCTTCCCGCCATGATGGGGTCGCCCGATCACCGACAAATCGACGGGGTCGGCGGCGGCAGCTCAACGACCAGCAAGGTCGCGATCGTGAGCCTGTCGACTCGCCCGGGCTGCGACATCGACTTCCTGTTTGCACAGGTGGATGTCACATCGATCCGGGTGGACCGCGGACCGACATGCGGCAACATGCTTACCGGAGTCGGACCGTTTGCCATTGAACGAGGGCTGGTCGCGCCGACCGACGGCCGCACTGTGATCCGGGTGCATCTGGTCAATACCGGTGCCAACGTGGAGGTCTCGGTCAATACCCCCGGCGGGCAGCTGACGTACCTGGGCGACTGGGAGATCAGCGGTGTGCCCGGGACCGCGGCGCCGATCGATGTGGTGTTCCGCGACTTCTGTGGCGGCAGCACCGGAACGTTGTTCCCCACCGGTAATTCGATCGACGACATCGGTGGGGTCATGATCACCGCGATCGACGCTGGGGTGTGCGCGATTATCGCCGACGCGGCCTCGTTCGGAATCGCCGGTGACGAAGCGCCGCAGCATCTCAGCAGCAACCGTGGGCTCATGGAGCGGATTGAATCCGTCCGGCTGCGGGCGGCAGTCGCAATGGGTCTGGGCGATGTCACCGGGCGCGTGCTGCCGAAGGTTATCTTGATCGCGAAGTCGCATCGCGGTGACGTGCAGTCGCGGTACTTCGTACCGACCAGCTGCCATCCCACCCATGCGGTCGGCGGAGCCATCTGCCTTGCGACGGCGGCCACCTTCGATGACACGGTGGTGGGAAAGTCGCTCGGCCGCCCGTTCACCGATGGCCGAATCGTGATCGAGCACCCCGCGGGCACGATGGATGTCGAAGTCACCGACCACGGCGCAGACCGCGGCCTGTCGGCGGCGGTGCGCAGCACAGCGCGAAAGTTGTTCGACGGCTTGGTCTTTACGGGTATGAGCCAAAGGTCAGCCGCATGACCAGGCGAATGAAAATGACCGCGATCCGTTACTGGGCAGTGAATTTGATCCTGACGGCGGCCCTGGGCTGGCTGCTCTCTGCGCAGCAAGTGCCGTCTGGATGGCTCATCGCCGCGCTGGTTAGTGCGGGGGCGCTAGCGATGCTCACAGGTCGTCAACTGACGCCGGCGCCGGTCGTGCTGCGGCCCGCCCAAGGGTGCATCGGCGTGCTGGCCATCACCCCGCTGGCTGGCGTGGCCACCTCGGCCGTGGCTAGCTACCTGGGGGTATCGGTGGTGTGTTCCGGTGCCACACTGATCATTTGCTTGCTCTGTACACTGGTGCTATTTCGGGTCGCCAAGACGCTGTCCCCGGCGACCGCGCTGCTGTCCACGCTGGCGGGTGGCGCCAGTGGAATATCCACCATGGCGCCAGAGATGCGGGTGGACCATCGCTACGTGGCGTTGTCGCAATACCTGCGACTGATGGTGGTTACGCTCACCCTCCCGTTTGTCCTTGAGCTCGCCGGACCTGGATCGGTGGGGCCGCATGGTGGACAGGGCGGCGTCTCGATGACGGTCTCGGTGGCGTCGGCAGCGGTCATCTTCGGCGCCGGGTACGCGGCGCTGCGACTGAAATGGCCAGCGCCATTCCTGTTGGCTCCCATGCTGGTTGGGTTGCTGCTCGAGGTGGCTAGCCAAGGTCATCTGGTTCTTGGACTGCCGCCCGTCGTCAACACAGCCGCCTACTTGGTAATCGGCTGGCAGGCCGGGGGCTCATTCACCCGGAGCGCGATGTGTCAGTTTATTCGGCTGATGCCATTGACGTGCATGTTCATCGGCGCGGCGATCGCCGGATGCCTCGGGTTGGCGATCATGGTGTCGGCGTGGACAGGCCTGCCGTTTTCACAGGCCTACCTTGCGACGACTCCTGGTGGGATCTACGCGGTGCTGGCAACGGCGATGGACTCCGGAGCCGGTCCGATCGTGGTGACCATGCAGGTCTTCCGCATGCTGGTGATGGTCTTGTGCGCCGTCATCGGAAGCAAACTGCTCAACCGGCGACTCGACCGCGCAGCTTCACTTTCCCGGCCCGATCACGGCCGCAGCGTTGCCCCGGGCGAAGAGATCACCAACCCTGCATCTGAGGGATTCAGGAGTTCGTTGGCCAGCAGCACCAGCAATTCGGAACAGCCGCCGTCGACCTTGACCGCGGCCAACCCATCGCCACGGGTGCGTCCCCGGTTGACGATAGCGACCGGGATCCCCTGCGCGACGGCATGACGCACGAACCGGTAGCCGGAGAAGACGGTCAGCGACGACCCCGCGACCAGCAGCGCATCGGCCTGGTCGACAAGTGAATAAGATTGGGCCACAGTCTCTTTAGGAACGCTTTCGCCGAAGTAGACGATATCGGGCTTGAGCATGCCGCCGCAGTGTGGGCAGTCGAGATAGCGGAACGATGCGGTATCGGCGACGACGGCGTCGGCGTCGGGTGCCACCGCCAGGCCGCCAATCGCCTCGGCGCGCTCGATGAACCCAGGGTTGAGCCTCTCGAGCTGTTCGGCCAACACGGCCCGGCTCATGGTGTGGCCACAGCTCAGACAGATCACCTGGGCGTAGGTGCCGTGCAGATCGATGACGTTTCGGCTGCCGGCCTTGGTGTGCAGCAGGTCGACATTCTGGGTGATCAACCCGCTCACCACCCCGGCATCTTCCAGCGCGGCCAGTGCACGATGGCCCGCATTGGGCAGCGTGTCGTCCATATGTCGCCAGCCGACGTGGTTGCGCGCCCAATATCGCTGCCGGAACACCGGATCCGAGGTGAACTGGCGGATGGTCATGGGGTTGCTCGGCGGTGAGTCCGGGCCGCGATAATCGGGGATGCCGGAGTCAGTGGAGATCCCGGCACCGGTCAGCACCGCGATCCGGCGTCCGGCCAACAGTGCGACCAACTCCGGGGATTCGGCGCTGCGAGTGGTCACCTCTTCGAGAGTACGGGCGTAGCCGATCCGTGGGCGACGAGATGTCGTTACTGTGTGGGTACTTTGGTCGCGATCTGGTTGGCGATGCTGATCCCCTGTTCTGTCGTGCTAAAGCTGCACCCCGTCGCGTCGATGACCACGTTGTTGCGGGCCGTTAGTGCCCGCTGACACGCCCAGCCGGTGCTTGGCGTCGCGGTGGCGATGGCGGTGAGAGTGCCGTTAGTGGTGGTCACCTGCCCGGCGTTCCACTGTGCATTATCGACATTGTCGTGGAAGCCGCGGTTGGCGCAGGCCGGCCAGCTTTGCGTCGAGGCGCTCACAAATGCGGAAGCCGCTTGCGCCGAGGGAAACATGATCACAGCTTGCTCAATCCAGTGAAGGTAGCGGTGCTTGCCCGAGGTGTCCTTGTCTTGGAGTGATTGTCCGCGCACGGCGGTCCATCCGCTCCCGTTGTAGGCGGCAGCCTCCGCGGCGCCGCTAACCGATATGCACTCCGGAGGCGAAGCGGGGTTGTTAAAGCCAAGGTCATTGAAGGTGCTCCACGGCCTGACGACCACCATTCCGTTGGCCCCCATCGTCGTATCTATCTGGGCGGGGGTGAGCAGCAGCCCGTCGAGCGCCGCTTCCGTGACCGGCGGGGGCGGCGGAGGTCCGGCGGAAGTCAGACCTGAAGGCGGCGCGGTTTGCGCGGCTGGTGATGCGGGCTGGGATGGTTGCCGCAGCTGAAAGATGATGAAGACAGCGGCCAGGACCGCGGCGGTGATCGCGGCGATCAGGACGGAGCGGCCTCGCGGTGACCACCGTGGCGCACGTGGCGGCGTGGTGTTCTCGGGTAGCGCGGAGTCGGCCGTGCCTTGCTTGGTAGCAGCGCGATTCAGATCGTCGGATTGTTGCAGCGCGGCGGACTCGGTCGCGGGCAGGGGCGACGCGGGAATTGTCGCGAAAGCTGCTGGTGTGCTTGGGCTTTGGGCCGTCCGGGTGATCGGTGTGGTGATCGCGTTGTGCGCTGCGGTGGCCAACTCGACAGTGGTCGCATACCGTTGGTCTGGGTCTTTGGCCATGCCGGTCGCGATGACGTCGTCAACCTGCGGGGGCACATCCGGCTGGGTGGTCGAGGGCCGAGGCGGCGGGGCGTTGAGGTGTGCATTAATCAGCTGTGCGGTGGAGCTACCGGGGAACGGTGGGTGTCCGGTGAGGGATTCGTACAGCACACATGCCAGCGAGTAGATGTCGGCGCGCGCGTCCTCTGTCCCCGTGTCCAGACGCTCGGGTGCGATGTATTGGAAAGTGCCGATTGTGTCGCCGGACTTGGTCATTCGTGTCTCTTCGATCGCGCGGGCGATCCCGAAATCGATCAGATAGGCGAAGTCGTTGCGGTCTAACAGGATGTTGGACGGCTTGATGTCGCGATGCAGCAAACCCACTTCATGGGCGGCGTGCAACGCCTTGGCGACTTGATCAATAACGAGCACCGCGCGAACGGGATCCAACGGCCCGTCGGCCAATACGGTTTGCAGATCGCGGCCCTCGATAAGCCGCATATCGACATAGAGCTGGCCGTCGATTTCGCCGTAGTTATGGATAGGTATGACATGCGGGTCGTTCAATCGAGCGGCGGCGTGGGCTTCCCGGCGGAAGCGCTGTTGGAATTCCTCGTCGCCAGACAAATAAGGGGGTAGGAGTTTGATTGCGACAACGCGGTCGGTCTCGGTGTCGTGGGCTCGCCAAACCTCGCCCATACCGCCGCGGCCCAATAATGTCACCAAGCGGTAGCGGCCAAACGGTGTGCCCTGCACCAAGCCTCCTACAGTGAAGCCTCCGCAAACTGCAAGCACAATATCGCTCGGTCGGCATCTCCGCAGGTGATCCCGTCCGTCTCAGCGATATCCAGATATCAACTATTGAGACGCGAGTTTCCCGCGGTCAATGCCGGCTGATTGCAATATTTCGGCTCGTTTGGGCGACAATGGAAGGGCGATGGACTTTTACAACAGCTACAGCCAGGGCTTTGTCCGGGTCGCCGCGTGTACCCACCACACCACGCTGGGCGATCCGGCGGCCAATGCTGCGTCGGTGTTGGGGTTGGCCCGCGAGTGCCACGACGAGGGCGTCGGCGTCGCGATCTTCCCCGAGCTGACTCTGTCCGGGTACTCCGTCGAAGACATCGTGCTGCAAGACCTCTTGCTCGACGACGTCGAAGCCGCCGTCCTCGAACTCGTCAGCGCTTCCATCGATCTGCTGCCGGTGTTGGTTGTCGGCGCGCCGCTGCGTTACCGGCAGCGCATCTACAACACCGCCGCCGTCATCCATCGCGGTGTGGTGCTCGGGGTTGCGCCCAAGTCATACCTGCCCACTTATCGGGAGTTCTACGAACACCGCCAAGTCGCGCCCGGAGACGGCGAGCGCGGCACCATCCGCATCGGTGACATTCAGGCACCCTTCGGCCCCGATCTGCTATTCGCGGCAACCGATCTTCCCGATTTCGTGTTGCACGTCGAAATCTGCGAGGACATGTTCGTGCCGATTCCGCCCAGTGCGGAAGCGGCGCTGGCGGGCGCGACGGTGCTGGCGAACCTGTCGGGCAGCCCGATCACGATCGGACGCGCCGAGGACCGTCGCCTGCTGGCCCGCTCGGCGTCGTCGCGGTGCCTCGCCGCGTATGTCTATGCCGCTGCCGGAGAGGGCGAATCGACAACCGACCTGGCCTGGGACGGCCAGACCATGATCTGGGAGAACGGAGTGTTGCTGGCCGAATCCGAGCGCTTTCCCAAGGGGGAGCGTCGTTCGGTGGCCGACGTCGACACCGGGCTGCTTCGCTCAGAGCGGCTGCGGATGGGCACATTTGACGACAACCGCCGCCATCACCGGCCGTTGACGGAATCGTTCCGGCAAATCGACTTCCAACTCGACCCGCCCGCCGGCGACATTGGACTACGGCGAACGATCGAGCGTTTCCCGTTCGTCCCCGCTGATCCGCAACGGTTGCAACAGGATTGCTATGAGGCCTACAACATCCAGGTGTCTGGTCTCGAACAACGGTTGCGTGCGCTGGACTTCCCGAAGGTCGTCATCGGGGTTTCCGGCGGGCTTGACTCGACACATGCCCTGATCGTCGCCGCCCGTGCGATGGACCGCGAAGACCGGCCGCGCAGTGACATTCTGGCCTTCACCCTGCCCGGCTTCGCGACGGGCGAACACACCAAACGCAACGCGATCGAGCTGTGTCGCGCGCTCGGTGTGACCTTCTCCGAAATCGACATCCGCGACACCGCGCGGCTGATGCTCAAAGAAATAGACCATCCGTTCTCCCGCGGCGAAAAGGTCTACGACGTCACCTTCGAGAACGTCCAGGCCGGTCTGCGCACCGACTACCTGTTCCGGCTGGCCAATCAGCACGGCGGCATCGTGCTGGGTACCGGCGATCTTTCCGAGCTCGGGTTGGGCTGGTCGACATATGGTGTCGGCGACCAGATGTCGCACTACAATGTCAATGCCGGGGTGCCCAAGACGCTGATCCAGCACCTGATCCGCTGGGTCATCGCATCGAACGAATTCGAATCGCAGGTGGACGAGGTACTGCGGTCGGTGCTCGACACCGAGATCACGCCCGAACTGATTCCCACGGGTGAAGAAGAACTGCAGAGCAGCGAAGCGAAGGTCGGCCCGTTCGCCCTACAGGATTTTTCACTGTTCCACGTACTGCGCTACGGGTTCCGGCCGTCGAAGATCGCGTTCCTGGCCTGGCATGCCTGGAACGACGCGGATGCCGGCGACTGGCCGGCAGGATTCCCCGACCACAAGCGACCGTCTTACTCGCTCAAGGAGATTCGGCACTGGCTGCAAATCTTCGTGCAGCGGTTCTATTCGTTCAGCCAGTTCAAACGCTCGGCGTTGCCCAACGGCCCCAAGGTTTCCCACGGCGGTGCGTTGTCGCCGCGTGGGGACTGGCGCGCGCCGTCGGACATGTCCGCCCGCATCTGGCTCGAGGAGATCGAGCGCGAGGTGCCCGAAGACTAGCGCTGTTTCGCTACGGCGCTGAAAGCCCGCCTGGACTTAGCAGGCGGGCCGCAGCGGTAACGCGTTACGCCCTTGCGCGGCGCCAGCCCTGGTATTGCAGCTCAGCGAAGAACAGCGTGTAGATGCCAGATCCCAAGGTGACGACCAGACCGGTGGTGGTCAACGGGAAGACATCTGCGAGCACCAGAATGACGGCGGCCACCGTGTAGAGCAGGTTAGCGAGCACGACGCCCATGCCGGCGCGGCGCACCGACGGTGATGCGGCCAGCGCGAACACCACCACGCCGTAACTGATCAAGAACGCGGCCATGCCGTACTCGAACATCTTCGTAGTGCCGGACGCCTCGGACAGCCAACCGGCCAGCGGGACGCCGGCCACGCCGGCCAGGGCGCTGATGGCGGCGTCGGCGCGCATCGCGAGGCGAAGCAAACCGTCACGAGTACCTTTGCGGTCAAGAGTGGTGGCGGACATGACTTTCCTTTCTCAGGTGTGGTTACGCCGCCGACGTTCCTCGGAAACCACTGCCATATCGACGCCAGACGCTGCCAATTACTGCCAGCCGCAGGTCAGCGTGGTGCGCGGCCCTGGGGCGCGATTGCCGCGAGGTGGGGGCACCTCCCGCTTGCGAGGGTAACGCCAGTGCGAAAAATCGGGCTGGAATTCGCAGTAGCGTTACGCTCGCTCGCGAGCCGGGCCAAAGAGCGGGACTAGCGTTCGTACGTGCCGGTCAGCGTGCCACGAGCCAGCACATGTCCGGTCATCGCCGCCAGCAGGGCCTTAGCCGTCGGTGGTGGTGGATCGGGTGCGACACGAAATCACCGCCGAGATCGCCGGTCCGCGCAACGCGCAGCTGCTCGACACCGCGATCGGCTCCGCGTTGCTGCGGGTTAACCGGCTGGTATTCGCGGCCGGCACGCCGCATCATCATCTCTCGGCCCTACTGTCGCCGACTCGCAGCCGCGTGCTGCTCAACCGAACTGGAGATGAGCTGGAGGTCGCCGACGGCCTCACGATCGCCCGCGATGTCGACCGGGGCTCTCGCTAGCGAATCTCTCCGACGTGGGTGGTTGGACCGGTTCAATGAGTTTGGCGCGCTGCAGAATTGGCGCACTCACCGCCATCATCAGCGCGACGACGAAGCCGCCGCCGGCGATTCGTTCCGAGTGTCCCGTTCATCAACGTTGCAAGGCCGCGTCGATGGCGTCGGCATTCGGTGCGCAGTCACCTGCACCGCGCACCAGTGTCGCTAGCGCGCCCGCGGCGCAGGCCCGCTGCAACGCGGCCAGCCGCTCGGCCCGCGAACCCGGGTGGGGTGGCCAGTTCGCGGCCAGCACTCCGGCGAACACGTCGCCGGCGCCAGTGGTGTCTACCGCCTTGACCGCCGGGGCGGGCACCCAGAATTCGTCGTCGGCACTGACGCAGCGGGCGCCGCGCGCACCGAGAGTGGTCACCAAGTGGGTTGGGCGCCAGGGCCATTCCTCGGTTTCGGCTTCGTTGGCAATCACCACGTCGGCAACGGAGGCCAGTTCGGCCAGTGCGCCTGGGTCCTGGCCGGCCGGTGACGCGTTGACCATGACGACCGCCCCATTCGATTTCGCTTCGTGTGCCGCGGTCACCGCCGCGGGCACCGGAATCTCCAACTGCGTTAACAACACGTCGCATTCGGCGATGACCGCTGGCATGTCCGTGCTGCCCAGGGTCAGCTGCCCGTTGGCGCCCGGTGCCACGACGATGGTGTTCTCGGCGTCGGCATCGACCACGACGATCGCGGTCCCACTCGGCCCGGGCACGGTGATGGTTCCGCCCAGCCCAACACCGTTGGACAGCAAATGCGCCCGCAACTGCTCGGCGGCAGCGTCGTCGCCCAGCGCGCCGACGAACTGCACCTGAGCGCCCGCCCGCGCCGCGGCCACGGCCTGATTGGCGCCCTTGCCGCCGGGTGCGTAGGTCAATGACGATGCCAGCACCGTCGCGCCTGGCCGGGGCAGGGTATCGACGTCGGCGGTGAGATCTAAATTCACGCTGCCCACGACGCACACCCGTGTCATCTCGCCAACGGTAGTCGCGTCCGCCCTGCATTTCGGTCATAGTTGCGGTGCGCAAACGCCAATATGTGTGCCTGTGCGCGCTAGTCTGCTGCGTTAGCGATGCTGGATCGCTTCAGAGAAAGTGGGCTGCGTTGACATCGAGCGAGCTAACAGATGCCACACCCGCCGACGAATCCGCCCCGGCTGAAGAACTATCGGCTCAGGAGCGTGAGCCACAGAAGAGTCAGAAGCGTCGCCGTCGGCGTTTTTTCCGGGTCGGCATCCAGTCCAAGTTGTTGATGACGCTGTTGATCTGCAGCATCTTGTCGGTCTCGGTGGTCGGCCTGATCGGGGCCGTCTCCGGGCGCAACGCGCTGCGGCAAGTCGAGGCCGACCGGCTGACCGAATTGCGCGAGTCGCAGAAGCGGGAGCTGGAGGCGCTTTTCAAGCAAATGACGAATTCGCTGATCGTCTACAGCGGCGGGTTCAGCATTGTCCAGGCATTGGAATCGTTCACCGCGGGATTCAACCAACTAGCCAGCGCGACGATCACTGCGGCCCAGCAGCAAGCGCTCGTCAACTACTACGACAACGACATGATCAAACCGATCCAACGGATCACCGGCGAAACAATCGATATCAACGCGGTGTTGCCGAGTTCCAATGCGCAGAAGTACGTTCAGGCCAACTACACGGCACCCCCGCGGTCGGGCGCCGACAAGTTGCCCGTCGTGGATGCCGGCGACGGCAGCGCCTGGTCGGCCGCCAATGCCCACTTCGACTTCTATATGCGCGGAATCGTCACCCGCTTCGACTATCGGGACGTGCTTTTGCTGGATACGCAGGGCAATGTCGTCTATACCGTGAACAAGGGCCCCGACCTCGGCACGAATGTTCTCACCGGGCCGTATCGCGAATCCAAGTTGCGAGATGCTTACCAAAAAGCCTTGCGTTCCAACGACGTCGACTTCGTCTGGATCACCGATTTCCAGCCCTACCAGCCGGCGCTGGATGCCCCGATCGGGTGGGTGGTGTCGCCGATCGGTATGAACGGAAAAGTAGACGGCGTCATGGCGTGGCCACTGCCGACTCCGAAGATCAACAGGATCATGACCGCCGACAAACAGTGGGACGCTGCCGGCCTGGGCGCAGCGACCGAGTCGTATCTGGTGGGGCCCGACAATTTGATGCGCTCCGATTCCCGTTTATTCCTGGAGGATCCGCAGGAATATCGGCGCGAGGCGGTGGCCAACGGGACTCCGCCCGACGAGGTGAACCGGGCGATCCAGTTGGGCACCACGATCCTGTTGCAGCCGGTTCCGAGCGCGGGTGTGCGTGCGGCTCAACGCGGACAGACCGGAACCGTTACCGACACCGACTACACCGGTAACCGGGAGATGGAAGCCTATGCTCCGTTGAACGTGCCGAACTCCGACCTGCATTGGTCGATTCTGGTGACGCGCGACGATTCCGCTGCCTTCGCGCGGTTGGGCAGGTTCAGTAAAACGCTGGTAGTTGGCGTCTCGGCGATGATTTTCACCGTCTGCGTGGCCGCGATGCTGCTTGCCCAGGTGCTGCTGCGGCCGGTGCGGCGGCTGCAGGCCGGAACGCAGAAGATCAGCTCCGGCGACTACGAGGTCAGCATCCCGGTCACGTCGCACGACGAAATCGGTGATCTCAGTGCGGCTTTCAACGAGATGAGCCGCAACCTTGCGATCAAGGAAGAGTTGCTCGCCGAGCAACGCAGGGAAAATGACCGCCTATTGCTGGCGCTGATGCCCGAGTCGGTTGTCCAACGCTATCGCGAGGGGCAGGAGACCATTTCGCAGAAACACCAGGACGTCGCCATCATCTTCGCCGACATTGTGGGGCTCGACGAGATGTCCAACGAGATGTCCGGCGACGAATTGGTCGGGATCGTTGACGATCTGTTCCGCCAGTTCGATTCGGCGGCCGAAGCCCTTGGCGTCGAACGGATCCGCACCTTCCACAACGGCTATCTGGCCAGCTGTGGGGTCGTCACGCCGCGGCTGGACAGCATTCACCGAAGCGTTGAGTTTGCCCTGGAAATGCGCCAGATCATCAGTCGTTTCAACGGCCAAACCGGCCACGAACTGCGGCTTCGGGTCGGCATCAACACCGGCAACGTGGTCAGCGGGCTGGTCGGCCGGTCGAGTCTGGTCTATGACATGTGGGGTGCCGCGGTCAGTCTGGCCTACCAAATGAACAGTGGCGCACCGCAAGCCGGCGTCTATGTCAGCGCGGAGGTGTACCAAGCGTTGCAGGACGTCCGGCAGTTCACGCCGGCCGGCACGATTTCGGTTGGTGGAGCTGATCAACCGATCTACCGGCTATCGGAACGCTGATGAACACATTCCACTCGTCCTGGTTCTACTGGGCCATCGGAGTTGCCCTGGGATTCCCGGTCGGGATCATCCTGCTGACCGAGCTGCACCATGCGTTCGTTCGTAGAAACAGCCGACTGGCCCGCCAGGTCGGCCTGCTGCGCAATTTTCTGCTGCCGCTGGGTGCCCTACTGCTGCTGCTTGTCAAGGCCGCCCAGATCTCGGGCGGCGACGGCCTGGTGCGAATCCTGAGCACGGTCTTCGGATTTTTGGTGTTGGTGTTGCTGCTGTCCGGCTTCAACGCCACGGTGTTCGAAGGCGCGCCCGAAGACAGCTGGCGCAAACGACTGCCCACCATCTTCCTCGATGTCGCCCGGTTCGCACTGATCGGGGTTGGGCTGGCGGCGATCCTCTCGTTCATCTGGGGTGTCCGGATCGGTGGCCTGTTCACCGCGCTGGGCGTGACCTCGGTCGTCATCGGCCTGATGCTGCAGAACTCCGTCGGCCAGATCGTGTCGGGCCTATTCATGTTGTTCGAGCAGCCATTCCGCATTAACGACTGGCTCGACACGTCGACCGCGCGCGGGCGAATCGTCGAGGTGAACTGGCGCGCTGTGCATATCGAGACCGGCACCGGGACTCGGATCACCCCGAACTCGGTGCTGGCCAGCACGCCGTTCACGAACCTGAGCCGCCCCCCGGGCAGGCACAAATTGACCATGCAGACCACATTTTCGATCGCTGACCCGCCCGACCAGGTGTGTGCGATGCTGACGCGCGTCGCCGCCTCGCTGCCGCAGCTCAAAGTCGGCAGCGTACCCCGCTCGGTGCCCGCCGGGGCGGGGGAGTATTCGACCAGCATCGGCTTGCTTTCGCCCGCCGACGAAGGCGCGGCGCGCTCCACGTTTCTGCGCTGGATCTGGTACGCCGCCCGGCGGGAGGAACTGCACCTCGACGGCGCCGAGGACGACTACTCGACGAGGGAACGGGTGGAGCACGCGTTGCGCACCGTGGTGGCCCCGGTATTGCGGCTCAGCATCGCCGACCAGCAGTCACTGCATTCGAGTGCGCGGATCGTCCGTTACGGCGCCGACGAAATCGTCGAGTACCCCGGTCAGGTGCCTTCAGGAATGACGTTCCTGGTCGCCGGGCGGGTGCGACTGGCCGCCACGGCCAGCGACGGGTCGGTCGTGGAGATCAGCACGATAGAAGAGGGTTCGTTTCTCGGGTTGACTGCGCTGACCAGGCAACCGAACCTCGCGAGCGCCTACGCGCTGGAGGAGGTGACCGCGTTGGAGCTCGATCGCGAACATCTCGAGAAACTGGTGATGCGGGAACCGTTGCTGCTGCAGGACTTTGGCAACATCCTCGAAGAGCGGCAAAGCAAGGTGCGCCAAGCGGAGCGCGGTGAGCGGGTAGGGTAGCCATAGCTGCAAAAGCGGGCCGCCTCACTTGATCGCCTAAGGCCCTATACCCTGGATAAATGAGTCTGCAAGCAATATCGCGCCCGGACTTACGCCGGGAGGTCCACGACGCTGCGCGCCGCGCCCGGGTGGCGTCGCGTGCGCTGGCGTTGTTGCCGACGGTTGCCAAGGATCAGGCGCTGAAATCCGCGGCAGACGCGATCGTGGCCAACACCGAGCAGATATTGGCGGCCAACGCCGAGGATCTCGAGGTAGCCAGGGGCGCGGGCACGCCGAACGCGATGCTGGACCGGTTGGCCTTGGACCCCGCGAGGGTCGAGGGAATCGCCGCCGGCCTGCGCCAGGTAGCCGGGCTGCCCGATCCGATCGGAGAGGTGCTGCGCGGTTACACGCTGCCCAATGGGCTGCAGCTGCGTCAGCAACGAGTTCCGCTCGGCGTGATCGGGATGATCTATGAGGGCCGGCCCAACGTCACCGTCGACGCTTTCGGTTTGGCGCTGAAATCGGGCAATGCGGTGCTGCTGCGTGGCAGTTCGTCTGCGTCGAGGTCCAACCAGGCGCTCGTCGATGTATTGCGTTCTTCGCTGGCCAGCGAGGACTTGCCCGCCGACGCGGTTCAGCTGCTGTCGGCTGACGATCGGTCCACGGTCACGCACCTGATTCAAGCCCGTGGCCTGGTCGACGTGGTGATTCCGCGTGGGGGAGCGAGTTTGATCGACGCGGTGGTGCGCGACGCGCAGGTGCCCACCATCGAGACCGGTGTCGGCAATTGTCACGTGTATGTGCACGAAGGCGCCGACCTGGATGTGGCGGAACGAATTGTGCTGAATTCCAAGACCCGACGGCCCAGTGTCTGCAACGCCGCCGAGACCCTGCTGGTGGATGCCGCGATTGCCGGCCACGCGGTGCCCAGGCTGGTAGCCGCCCTGCAGGATTCGGGCGTGACGGTGCATCTTGACCCCGACGAGGACCACCTGCGCCGGGAGTACCTGGCGATGGAAATCGCGGTGGCCGTCGTCGAGGGCGTCGATGCCGCGATCGCCCACATCAACGAATACGGCACCGGACACACCGAGGCCATCGTGACGAGCAATATGGCTGCCGCACAACGCTTTACGGACGGAGTCGATTCGGCCGCGGTGATGGTCAACGCCTCGACGGGCTTTACCGACGGTGAGCAATTCGGTTTCGGTGCCGAGATCGGCATCTCCACCCAGAAGCTGCATGCTCGCGGACCGATGGGACTGCCGGAACTGACCTCGACGAAATGGATCGCGTGGGGAGACGGCCAGATCCGTCCGGCCTGAAACCCCCTCGACACGAACGCTTTAGGAGAATCCGATTGTGAGCGTGCCCGCCCGGCCCACGCCGCTGTTCGCCGACATCGACGACGTCTCGCGACGGCTGTCCGAGACCGGCTACCTGCCGGACACAGCCACCGCGACGGCGGTGTTCCTGGCCGACCGGCTCGGTAAGCCGCTGTTGGTGGAGGGCCCGGCCGGTGTCGGCAAGACCGAGCTGGCCCGTGCCGTCGCGCAGGCGACCGGCTCCGGCCTGATCCGGCTGCAGTGCTACGAAGGGGTCGACGAGGCGCGTGCGCTCTATGAGTGGAACCACGCCAAGCAGATCCTGCGCATCCAGGCCGGTTCGGGAGACTGGGAATCGACCAAAGACGACGTGTTCAGCGAGGAGTTCCTGCTGTCCCGTCCGCTGCTGACCGCCATCCGGCGCACCGAGCCGACAGTATTGCTGATCGACGAAACCGACAAGGCCGACATCGAAATCGAAGGCCTGCTGCTGGAGGTGCTGTCCGACTTCGCGGTAACCGTCCCCGAATTGGGCACGATTACCGCCGAACGAGCGCCGCTCGTGGTGCTGACCTCCAACGCCACCCGCGAACTGTCGGAGGCGCTCAAGCGTCGCTGTTTGTTCTTGCACATCGACTTCCCCAGCCCGGACCTGGAACGCCGCATCTTGCTGTCCCGGGTACCCGAGCTGCCCGCGCATCTGGCCGAGGAACTGGTGCGCATCATCGGCGTGCTGCGCGCAATGCAGCTCAAAAAGGTGCCGTCCATCGCCGAGACCATCGACTGGGGCCGCACGCTGCTCGCGCTGGGCCTGGACACCATCGACGATGCGGTGGTTGCCCAGACGCTCGGCGTGATCCTCAAACACCAATCCGACCAGCAACGCGCGGCCGGGGAACTGAGACTTAATTAATGGCCGTTCGCCGCGTCCGTCCCTCCCGCCCACTGGCCCCGCACGGGTTGCCGGGCCACTTGGTCGGGTTTGTGGAAGCGCTTCGTGGCAGCGGGATTTCGGTGGGGCCATCGGAGACGGTGGACGCCGGACGCGTGATGGCCGCGCTCGGTCTGGGTGATCGCGAGGTGCTGCGCGAGGGCATCGCTTGCGCGGTGCTGCGCCGGCCCGACCACCGCGAGACCTATGACGCCATGTTCGATCTGTGGTTCCCCGCGGCATTGGGCGCGCGGACGGTCGTCGTGGACGAGGAGGGCGGCGAGGCGCCCGACGACTCGCTGCCGGACGACGACGTCGAGGCCATGCGCCAGATGCTGCTCGATCTGCTCAACGACAACCCGGACCTCGCCGACATGGACGAACGCCTGGTCGCGATGATCGCGCGGATTGTGGAGGCCTACGGCAAATACAGCTCCAGCCGCGGCCCGTCATTCTCGTCGTATCAGGCGCTCAAGGCGATGGCGCTCGACGAGCTGGAGGGCAAGCTGCTGGCAGGGCTGCTCGCCCCGTACGGCGACGATCCCACGCCGACTCAAGAGCAGATCGCGAAAGCCCTTGCAGCACAGAGGATTTCGCAGCTGCGCAAAATGGTCGACGCCGAGACCAAACGGCGCACCGCCGAGCAGCTCGGCCGCGACCACGTCCAGATGTACGGCATTCCACAGCTTTCAGAGAACGTCGAGTTCCTGCGCGCCTCCGGTGAACAGCTGCGCCAGATGCAACGAGTCGTGGCGCCGCTGGCCCGCACCTTGGCGACCCGGCTGGCGGCCCGCCGGCGACGCAGCCGCGCCGGGGCGATCGATCTGCGCAAGACGCTGCGCAAGTCCATGTCCACCGGCGGGGTGCCGATCGATGTGGTGCTGGCCAAACCTCGCCCGGCGCGCCCGGAGCTGGTGGTGCTGTGCGACGTGTCGGGTTCGGTCGCCGGCTTCAGTCACTTCACACTGCTACTGGTACACGCTCTGCGGCAACAGTTTTCGCGCGTTCGCGTGTTCGCCTTCATCGACACGACCGATGAGGTGACCCACATGTTCGGCCCGGAAGCCGACCTGGCCGTCGCGATCCAGCGGATCACCCGCGAGGCCGGCGTGTACAGCCGCGACGGCCACTCCGACTACGGCAACGCGTTCGTCTCATTCCTGCAAGCCAATCCAAACGTGCTGTCGCCGCGCAGCTCGCTGCTGGTGCTGGGTGACGGCCGCACCAACTACCGCGACCCGGCGCTCGATATTTTGGAAGATATGGTCACCGCCAGCCGGCACGCGCACTGGCTCAACCCCGAGCCGAAACACCTGTGGGGCAGCGGCGACTCGGCGGTGCCTCGCTACCAAGAGGTCATCACCATGCACGAATGCCGTTCTGCCAAACAGCTCGCCGCTGTCATCGACCAACTGCTGCCGGTGTGACGGCAGCGTGGCGACGGGTCGCCCACACGGCCCGGTAAGCTAGCAAATCGTGCAAAAGCGGCGTCGTCGGCTGGGAGTGATGGGTGGGACGTTCGACCCCATCCATTACGGACACCTGGTCGCCGCCAGTGAGGTCGCCGACCGGTTCGACCTCGACGAAGTGGTGTTCGTACCCAGCGGTCAGCCATGGCAGAAGACTCGGCAGGTCTCTGCTGCCGAAGACCGGTATTTGATGACGGTGATCGCCACTGCCTCCAACCCCCGCTTCTCGGTGAGCCGGGTCGACATCGACCGCGGCGGCCCAACCTACACCAAGGACACCCTGCGGGATCTGCACGCCCTTAACCCGGATTCCGAACTGTTCTTCATCACGGGGGCCGACGCGCTGTCGACGATCTTGTCCTGGCAGGGCTGGGAGGAGCTGTTCGAGTTGGCGCGGTTCATCGGGGTGAGCCGGCCCGGCTACGAGCTGAACCATGAGCACATCACCGGGGTCTTGGGCGAGCTGGCCAAAGACGCGTTGACCCTCGTCGAGATCCCGGCCCTGGCGATCTCGTCGACCGACTGCCGTCAGCGTGCCCTTCAGCGCCGACCATTGTGGTACCTGATGCCCGACGGTGTCGTGCAGTACGTCTCCAAGCGCCGGCTCTACCGTGAACCCACCGAGGGAGAAGCCAACGCGACGCTAAGCCCAACGCAGTCCAGCATCCCCGCCGGGAACAACACGTGAGCGCCACCGGGGAAGCCATCGACATGGCGACAGTGGCCGCCACTGCGGCGGCCGCCAAGCTCGCCGACGACGTCATCGTCATCGACGTGTCCGCGCAGTTGGTGATCACCGACTGCTTCGTGATCGCTTCGGCGTCCAACGAGCGACAGGTCAACGCCATCGTCGACGAGGTCGAGGAGAAAATGCGCGAAGCCGGATACAAGCCGGCACGCCGCGAGGGAACCCGCGAAGGCCGCTGGACACTGCTGGATTACCGCGACATCGTCGTGCACATCCAGCATCAGGACGACCGCAACTTCTACGCCCTGGACCGGCTATGGGGTGATTGCCCCGTGGTGCCGGTGAATTTGCCCGACGGTTCGGCGAGCGCGCAATGAGGATTCGCCGTCTGGTGATGTTGCGGCACGGGCAAACCGACTTCAACGCCGGCAGCCGGATGCAGGGACAACTGGACTCCGCGCTCACCGAACTGGGCCGCGCCCAAGCGGTCGCCGCCGCCGAAGTGCTCGGCAAGCTGCAGCCGTTGCTCATCGTTTCGTCGGATCTGCATCGCGCCTACGACACGGCGGTCACGCTGGGGGAGCAGACCGGGCTGCGGGTCCGGGTGGACGAGCGGCTGCGGGAGACCCACCTCGGTGACTGGCAGGGCTTGACGCACACCGAGGTCGACGCGCAGGCCCCGGGCGCCCGGCTGGTGTGGCGCGAGGACGCGACGTGGGCGCCACACGGCGGGGAGAGCAGGGTCGACGTGGCTGCCCGCAGCGTGTCGCTGGTCGAAGAGCTGATCGCCGGGGAACCGGAGTGGGGCGCCGCGGACGAGCCGAATCGGCCGGTGGTGCTGGTGGCCCACGGAGGCCTGATCGCCGCATTATCGGCTGCGCTGCTGAAGCTTCCGATCGCCAACTGGCCGATATTGGGCGGCATGGGCAATGCTAGCTGGGTGCAGCTCTCCGGCCACCCCGACGACTCCGCCGCCGACCTGGAAGGCCTGGCCGGTATCCGCTGGCGTCTCGACGTGTGGAATGCCTCGGCACAGGTCTCCAACGATGTGCTCTGAGGTGCGGCCGACCCTGTTGGTGTTCGCCGACTCGCTGTCCTACTACGGGCCCACCGGAGGCCTGCCGGCCGACGATCCTCGCATCTGGCCCAATATCGTTGCCTCGCAATTGGGTTGGGACCTAGAGCTGATCGGTCGCATCGGCTGGACCTGCCGGGACGTGTGGTGGGCAGCGACCCAGGACCCGCGGTCGTGGGCGGCGCTGCCGCGGGCTGGGGCGGTGGTATTCGCGACCGGCGGGATGGACTCGCTGCCCTCGGTGTTGCCGACCGCATTGCGTGAGCTGATCCGCTACGTGCGGCCACCGTTGCTGCGTCGGTGGGTCCGCGATGGCTACGGCTGGCTGCAGCCCAGGCTTTCGCCGGTGGCCAGGGCCGCGCTGCCGCCGCACCTGAGCGCCGATTACCTCGAACAGACCCGCGCCGCAATCGATTTCAACCGCCCTGGCATCCCGGTCGTGGCGTCGTTGCCGTCGGTGCATATCGCAGCGACATACGGCAAGGCGCACCATGGTCGGGCGGGGACGGTGGCCGCAATCACGGAATGGGCCCAACAGCACAATGTTCCCCTCGTCGATCTCAAAGCCGCTGTGGCCGAACAGGTTATGAGCGGACGTGGCAATCCCGACGGTATCCACTGGAACTTCGAGGCTCATCAGGCGGTCGCCGAACTGATGCTCAAGGCGCTGGCCGAAGCCGGGGTGCCGAACGAGAAATCGCGCGGCTGAGCCATGTCCGTCGTGGTGGTGACTGATGCATCGTCGCGCCTTCCGGACGATTTGCTCGACAAGTGGGGGATACGCGTCGTCCCGCTACATATCTTGCTCGACGGTCACGATCTGCGTGACGGGGTGGACGAGATTCCCGACGCCGTCTACAAACACCACGCCACCACCGCGGCGGCCACTCCCGCTGAGCTCGCCGCCGCCTACCGCGCGGCATTGGCCGACGCTGATGCCGTTGTAGCAGTGCATATTTCGTCGGCGCTGTCCGGTACCTACGGCGTGGCCGAACGGACCGCGGCCGAGCTCGGGCCCGCGGTGCGGGTTATCGATTCGAAATCGGCGGCGATGGGCACCGGTTTTGTCGCACTGGCCGCCGCTCGCGCCGCCGCCGCGGGCGGCGACCTGGATGCTGTTGCGGACGCGGCGAACTCGGCGGTAAGCCGCAGTCACGCCTTCATCGTGGTGCACGGGTTGGACAACCTGCGGCGCAGTGGCCGGATCGGTGGCGCCAAGGCCTGGCTCGGTACCGCGCTTGCGCTCAAGCCGCTGCTGCGCATCGAGGACGGCAAACTTGTTCTGGCCCAACGGGTCCGTACGGTAAGCAAGGCGACCGCGGCGATGATCGACTCGGTCTGCGAAGTGGTCGGCAACGACTCCGCGGCGTTGGCGGTGCACCATGTCGCCAACCCCGACGGCGCGAACGAGGTGGCGGCCGCACTGGCGCGCCGGCTACCGGCCTGCGAGCCAGCGATCATCACGCCGTTAGGGCCGGTGCTTGGGGTGCACGTGGGCAGCGGAGCCGTCGCGGTCTGCGTGGCGTCACCGGAAATCTAGGCCGATACCGGCTTTCGGCCGTAGTCGCCGCGCGGGTGGACAACCAGCGGCCACCAGAACCAGCGTCCGAGCAGGGTGGCGATCGACGGCATCAACAGTGTGCGCACGATCAACGTGTCCAGCAGCAGACCGATGCAGACCGTGGACCCGAACTGCCCCAGCACCCGTAGGTCACTGCCGAGCATGGACGCCATGGTGAAGGCGAACACCAGACCCGCGGCCGTCACCACCCCACCGGTGCCGGCCATCGATCGGATGATCCCGGTCTTGAGCCCGTGATGGATCTCTTCCTTGAACCGGGACACCAGCAGCAGGTTGTAGTCAGACCCGACAGCCAGCAGGATGATGACGGACAGCGCCATCACGATCCAATGGATTCTGATGCCGAACAAGTCCTGCCAAATCAGCACCGACAGACCGAATGACGCGGCGATCGAGCTGGCCGCGGTGCCGACGATGACGAGCGCGGCGACCACACTCCTGGTGAGTAGCAGCATGATCGTGAAGATCAGCGTCAGCGCCGAAACCACGGCGATCATCAGGTCGTATTTTTCACCGTCGGCCATGTCGCGGAAGGTCGCCGCGGTTCCGCCAAGATAGACTCGGGCGTCCGCGAGTGACGATTGCTTGAGTCCCTCCTGCGCCGCGGTGCGCTCGGCATCGACGCGCGAAATGCCTTCCGGCGTCATCGGATCGCTCTGATGGGTGATGAAGAACCGCGCCGACTTACCGTCCGGCGACAGGAACATCCGCAGGCCCGTCTGGAAATCCGGGTTTTGGAAGGCTTCCGGTGGCAGGTAGAAGAAGTCGTCGTTCTTCGACGTGTCGAAGCTTTGGCCCATCACGATCCCGGTGTTGCTCATCGCCTCCATCTGGTCGATCATCGCCTTGAACGTCTGGTAGAGCGTCAGCGTGATGCCCCTGGTGGTCTTCAGGGTCGCGATCAGCGTGGGAAATAGCGCATTCAGGTCGTGTGTGGCCTTGGCGGTGTGCTGGATGTCGGCCGTGAGGAAGTGGAACTGCTCGGCCAGTTGGTCGAAGCCGTCGAACGTGTCGAAGAGGGAGCGCAGCCCGATGCACACGGGAATGTCGTAACAGTGCTTCTCCCAGTAGAAGTACGTGCGCACCGGCCGGAAGGTGTCGTCGAAATCCGCGATGTGGTCGCGCAAGCTATCGGTGATTTGCGACGTTACCGCCGTGGTCCTTGCGCTGTCGTCGGCGGCATTGGACAGGTCTAGTGACACCTCGTACTGGCGCTGCGTGGTTTCGATCTGCGTCTGCAGGTCGTCGGCCATCCTCAGGATGTCGGCGATGCGGTCCTTGAGGAAGCCCATGTTCTGCATGGTGGTCTGGCTCTGGATGCTGTTCTGGAACGGTATCGAGCTGTGCTGGATCGGGATGCCCAGCGGCCGGGTGATGTCCTGGACCATGGCGATGCCGAGCGTGCGCATCTCGTTTTTCGCGACCCTGTCCAAGACAAGCATGTCGGCCGGATTCCGCATGTCATGGTCGGACTCGACCATCAACAAGTCGGGGTTCATCCGTGCCTCGGAGAAATGCCGATTCGCGGCCTCTTGCCCTTGATTGGACGGGGCTGACAACGGCAGGTAATGGCGGTCGTTGTAGCTCGGCTTGAAGCTTGGCAGGGCCACCATGCCGACCATCACGATCGCGGCACTGACGGCCAAAATCGGTGCGGGCCAACGCACGACGGCGGTGCCCACCCGGCGCCACAACCGCCCACGTTTGGCCTGCTTTTCGAACATGTGGAAGCGGCTGCCGATGAATACGACCGCGGGGCCCAGCGTCAGCCCGGCGGCCACCACGACGAGCATACCGATTGCTACGGGCGCGCCCATGGTGTTGAACCAGGGTAGCCGCGAAAAACTCAGGCAGTAGGTGGCTCCCGCAATCGTCAGGCCGGAGCCCAGGACCACCGGGGCGACTCCCTTGAATGTGGTGTAGTAGGCCGTTTCTCGATCCTCGCCGGCGGACAAGGCCTCTTGATAGCGGCCGAGGAGGAAGATGCCGTAGTCGGTTCCAGCAGCGATCGCCAGCATGGTGAGGATGTTGGCGGCAAACGTGGTGAGGCCAAATGCGTTGTTGTAGGCCAGAACTGCGACGACGCCCCGCGAGCACGCCAGCGCCACAAAGGTCATGAAGAGCTGGATCAGCGTGGTGGAGATGGACCGGTAGACCAGTAGCAACATGATCGCGATGGCACCCAGGGTGAACAGCGTGATGGTGGCCAGGCTGGCGTTGCCGATGATGTGCATGTCGTCGGAGAGCGCCGCGGGACCGGTGACGTAGGCCTGCACGCCGGGTGGGGCCTTGTTCTCCTCGATCACCTTGCGGACGGCATCCACGGACTCGTTCGCCTGCGTGGTGCCCTGGTTACCGGCCAGGTTCACCTGTACGTACGCACCCTTGGCGTCGGCGCTCTGCGCACCCGCGGCGGTGAGCCGGTCTCCCCAGAAGTCTTGGATGTGCTGGATGTGCTTGGGGTCCTGGCGGAGTTGTCGAATCAGCTTGTCGTAGTACTGATGCGCATCGGGGCCGAGCGGTTGCTGGCCCTCCAGCACGATCATCACCGTGCTGTTGGAATCGAACTCGTGGAAGTTGTGACCCAGGCGCATCATCGCCTTCATCGACGGCGCGTCCAGCGGAGCCATCGGCGCCGAATGCGCCTCGCCGACCACTTCCAGCGTGGGGACCAGGACGTTCACCAGGACCGTCACGACCAACCAGCCCAGAATGATCGGTATCGCGAAGATGCGGATGGCGTGGGGGAGGTATGGCCAGTGGCCGCGCCGCGCCTTGGCGTCCTGGGTGCTGAGCCGGCCGGTGTCGTCGGTGCTCAGGTGCCTGCTGTCGGTCTTGTTGTTGATGTCGGTCATGCGGACTTCACCAGGCAGAAGGTCTGGGCGTTATGGCCGTCGGAGTCCTGTTGGTCCCGGACCACACCGTCCACGGTGATCTTGCAGGTGATTCGGCTGCCGTCGCTTTGCGCCATGATGTTGGCGCTCACGGCCGGCAGCGTGGTGGAGATGGTGGTCGACCACGGCAGTGGCGCATTGTTCACCTGGTGCGTATTGGCGTCCGCGTCCCAGTAGTTGATGTTCGCGGTAGCCCCCGGCGGGCCGGAGATGTCGTAGACGACGACCTTTGGATTGAACTGCACGATCTCGATCCCCTTGCCCGCATTCGCGTTGAGGTCCTGCGAGCCGAATATCTTGTGCAGCCTCGACACCACCAAGGTCGAGACGGCCAGCACAACCACCAAGAGCAGAGGTATCCATGCCTTTTTGACTGCCCGAGTGATCACACCCGACCTTGACGCAGTCGCCAACTCAACCGCCTCCCGCTCGCCCCTGCGGAGCACCGCCGCCGACAACACTAGTTGTCGGCAAAATATATTGCTCGGCTAAGTACTGTAAACCTTAAGGCACGTAACCGTTCCTCCGGGTGTCGTCGTTGTGGCAAACACCATATGTTCAGGGTGCGACGCGACCGGTCACAGGCGGCAAGTCGGCAAGCGTCACGATCCCGGGTTTGGCAGCAACCACTGCCGGGACTGCATTGGTAACCGGCATGGCGGTGTAGATCATTCCCAGCCCCATGAATCCGGGCTCCGTCCAATCCTTCGGCGGCAGGCAGTGCAGGACGGTGCGCATGTTGGGTGACCCGAACACCTGGATGACGTGGCCGTGCTCGAGCGGCTTGGGCGGGTCCACGTGATTGCCCATGGTCCAGTTGAATCCGACGCTGACGATGTTGCGGTCGCCCTGCCAGCCTCGGTGGAAGCCGTAGACGCCGCCGACTGTTCCCGCGGGAATCTTCATGAAGCCCAAATCGGAGTCGCCGGTCGCGGGGGTGAACGTGACGTCGAACGTCATTTTGTCCAGCTTTGCCCCGATCGCATCGGCCATCATCGCGGCCGACTCGGCGAACACCTCGCTTTCTCGCCGCACGTTCTCCGCGAGCCCTGGTGTGTCGGGATCCTGCGAGAAACCCATCGCCGTCTGGGTTTCTGCGGATTCGTAGGTCGAGCAGTCCACCGACTCGGTGATCCGGATCTCGTCGACGCGTTCGCAGGAGGCGCTCAGCACCATCCCGACCATGTTCGTCATCCCAGGGTGTGCGCCGCTGCCGAAGATCGTCGAGTTGCCGCGCCGGCAGGCGTCCTCGATGCGTTGCCGGTCCTGTGGGGTTTGCTTGCCGCCGGTGATCCAGGCCGCACTGGAGCACACGTTGACGCCCGATTCCAGCAGGCGGACCAATTCGTCGATGTTCGGCCACAGTGGGTTGTAACAACAGGCGTCGGGGGACAGCGCGATCAGTGCGTCGATGTCGTTGGTCGCTTTCACCCCGGTCGGCTCCAGCCGGCCCGCCAGGTCGGCGGCATCGACTCCGACCTTGTCGGCCCCATGCGCGTACACGCCGACCAGCTCCATGTCGGGTCTGCCGATGATGGCGTGCAGGGACCGCCGCCCGATGTTTCCGGTCGTCCACTGGATCACGCGCAAGGGACGGTCGGTGCTGGTTGCGGTCATGGAGGCTCCTTTGCCAAGTACGGGTTGACTCATTATGCGAAGCGCGTTCGACGCCGCCACACCCGTGTCGGAAGTCGGCGAAACCGTCAGGCGCTGATATCGAAGCCGGTGATGACCTTGGTCGGACGGACCCGCACCACAAGTTCGCCGGGTACGGCGTTGCGGCGCCCGAATTCCTCGGCCCGCTCGGTGCCCATGTCGCGCCCGCCGGTGCGGGTCGCGATGTCCTGCACGTCCTGCAGATCCTCCGTCACCGTCGCGACACCTTGCACCTGCACGAAGGAATAGGGCGGGTGGGGGTCGTCCACACAGATCGCGACTCGCGAATCACGGTCCAGGGCAAGGCCTTTCGACGTGTCACGACCGGTGTTGAACGCCAGCTCCCGTCGTCGACGACGAACCACACCGGGGCGACCAGCGGCCTGCCGTCGGCGGCGAGGTAACCCAGCATCCCGGTGCGGGTGCCCGTCAACAGGAACTCGACGACCTTCGCGGAGAGTTCGGCCATGCGTTAGAGGCGGACCAGCTCGTAGTCGGTCAGGTGGTCGATCAGGTTGTGCAGATGATCACCCGAGGTGCCCAGGGTTTGCTCGATCGCGGTCAGCCGGGCCGCGTAGTGAGCGACCGGATATTCGGCGGTCACACCGATGCCACCGTGCAGCTGGACCGCTTCCTGCGCGATGTGCCGGCCCGACCTCCCGATCTGCAGCTTGGCCCGCGAGGCGATCACCGGGTCCAGATTGCCGTCGGCGATCGACATCGCCGCGTAGAGGCTCATGCTGCTGGCCAACTCGAGTGAGACATACATGTCAGCGGCGCGCTGCGTGAGCGCCTGGAACTTGCTGAGCGTGACGCCGAACTGCTTGCGGGTTTTCAGGTAATCGGTGGTCAAGCGCAGCGCTTCCTCCATCGCCCCGACCGCTTCGGAGCACAACGCCGACTGGATGCGGACGACGGCGTCGCGGATGGCGCCTGACGCGTCAACCGCATCACCGAGCGGTTCGGCGGGTGCGGAGTCCAGATCGATCTGTGCGCCGCGCTGTCCGTCGAACGTCGGGTAGGCATGGCGGGCGACCGCCTCCGCGTCGACCAGGAACAGGCCGATGCAGCCACCCGGCAAGGCGGCACTGACCACCAGGGTGTTGGCCGAGTCGCCGGCCAGCACCGGGTTCTTCCGGCCACTCAATGACCATGAATCACCTTGCTGCACAGCCTTAGTGGCGACTGCGTTGTTGAGACCGCGTTGCTTGGGTTCGGTGTGCGCGAACGCCAGCAACCGCTGTCCGGCCGCGACTTCGTCGAGCAGCTGCTTCTGCTCCTGGCTGCCCAGTTCGGCGATCAGCGCGCCGGGCCCGAGCGCGGCGTGCAGGATCGGTTCGGGGGCTAACCGACGCCCAACCTCGTTGAGCACCAACGTGATCTCGATCTGGCCTGACTCGTCGGGATCGAAGCCCAGTCCGAGAATCCCGGTGTCGGCCAGCTGGCTCCAGACCTCCTGGCTCCAGCCGAGATCGGAGCCGATGATCTTGTTGCGGCTTTCCGGGTCGTAGGTGCGCGACAGCAGGTCGCGGGTGGTGTCGCGGAGCAGGGCTTGCTCGTCGCTCAGCTGAAAGTCCATGGCTGCCTCACAATCCCAGAATGGTGGACGCGATGATGTTGCGTTGCACTTCGCTGCTGCCGCCGTAGATCGTGGTCTTGCGGTAGTTGAGGTAGTGCGGCGCGCTGTGTTGCGCCCAGGCCGGCGACGAAATGTCTTCGCCGTCGGCAGGCAGTGCACCCGGCCCGGCCACCTCGACGAGCAGTTCGGTGGCGATCTGCTGCAACTGGCTGCCGCGCAGCTTGAGCACCGACGACGCCGGGTTGGGCTGGCCGTCCGCGGAATCCGTGACGACCCGGGCCTGTGTGAGTTCCAGTGCCAGCAGCTCGTTTTCGGCCTCGGCCAGCCGGGCCGCGAACAGCGGATCCTCGAGCACCCCGGTCTCCGTGGCGTGCTTTTTCACCTCGGCGAGGCGCACTTTGGTCCGGCCCACCCCGGCGATCCCGGTGCGCTCGTTGCCCAGCAGGAATTTCGCGTATGTCCAGCCCTGGTTCTCTTCGCCGACAAGCTGATTGGCGGGTACCCGGACGTCGGAGAAGAACACCTCGTTGATCTCGTAGCCGCCGTCGATCGTCTTGATGGGCCGCAGGGTGATGCCTGGCGTGTTCATGTCGAAGAGCAGAAACGAGATTCCGGCCTGCTTCTTGGGTGCCTGCGGGTCGGTGCGCACCAGGCAGAAGATCCAGTCCGCGTACTGGCCGAGCGTCGTCCAGGTTTTCTGGCCGTTGACGATGTAGTTGTCGCCGTCGCGGACCGCGGTGGTGCGCAGCGACGCCAGGTCCGAGCCGGCTTCCGGCTCGGAAAACCCCTGGCACCACCAGATGTCGAGGCTGGCCGTCGGCGGCAGGAAGCGCTCCTTGATCTCCTGCGACCCGAATTCGGCAATCACCGGGCCCACCATCTTCGTATTGAAGTTCAGCGGCTCCGGGACGCACGCCAGTTGCATCTCGTCGGCCCAAATCTGGTGCTGGGTGGGCGTCCAGTCCTTGCCGCCCCACTCAACCGGCCAATTCGGTACCGCCAGACCGTGTTCGTGCAGGATCTTGTGGCTGGTGACGATGTCGTCATGAACCACTTCCGCCGAGCCCGTGCGCACCCGGTCGCGCATCTCTTGGGGAATCTTGGTGGTGTAGATGCTGCGAAGTTCGTCGCGGAACGCGGCTTCCTCCGGTGTGAGTGCCAGTTGCATGGCAGCCTCCTTTGCCTGGGGGTGAAACGTGGCGACCGCTTTCCGATGTTGGCGTCTCGTTTCGAGTTCCATCTTGACCTATCGGCGGCGGAGCTTGTGCACAGCCTCTGGTTAGTCCACAGAAGGCCGCGACCACCGCGTTCGTCGAGGCCATTGTGGCGGTCGGCGCACCTACCGTCGGCGCATGCGAGCAGAACTTCCCGCAGATCGACTGCACCGACGACTCGGTGCCGATCCGGAGACCGATTCGACCGACGACAGTCTCGACGTGCACTCCGACTCCGATGCGCCAGATGACGATCAGAACTCCTTGCTGCCGCGCTGGCTTCCCGATGCGTCCCAGGGCGCGGGTTGGCTGGCCCGGGTACGTGCCGACCCCGGTCGCACCGGCGCCATCGCGGCAGCGGTCGTTGCCGTCCTGGCCGTGTTGATCACGCTATTCACCCTGGTGCGTGACCGGCCGGCACCGGTGATGTCCGCGAAGCTCCCGCCGGTCGAGAAGGCGTCTACGGCAGGCCCCAAATCTTCGGCAAGCCCGACGGCCGGTCCGGACCACCCGGTGGTGGTGAGTGTGGTCGGCTTGGTGCACACGCCCGGACTGGTCACCCTGGCGCCTGGCGCGCGGATCGCCGATGCGCTGCGGGCCGCCGGCGGGGCGGTGGATGGCGCCGACACCATTGGCTTGAACATGGCCCGCCCGCTCGGCGACGGCGAGCAAATCGTGGTCGGGCTTGCGCCGGCCGCCGGCCAGCCCACGGCGCTGGGCAGCTCGATCACTTCCGGGTCGCCCTCCCCGTCGAAGGCGCCCACCCCGGTACCCGGGTCGGGCAAACCGAAGGCAGGCGAGGTCGTCGACCTCAACAGCGCGACCGTCGAACAATTGGACGCCCTGCCCGGCGTTGGACCGATCACGGCCACCGCGATCGTGACGTGGCGGCAGGCCCACGGCAAGTTCACCAGCGTCGACCAGCTCGCCGACGTCGACGGCATCGGCCCGGCGCGGCTGGACAAGTTGCGTGCCCTGGTCCGTGTCTGACGCCGGTGCATCATCCCGGGTTGCGGGACTCGGCGTCAGCGCGCCTCGACATCCGCCTGGTCCCCGCCGCGCTCACCGGCTGGATCGTCACCGCGGTCGGGATCACCTGGCCAGTCGGCCGCGTGCTGGCGCTGTGCTGCGTCGCGCTGGTGGTCGCCTCGGCGGCGTCGGTGTGCTGCGCAACATGGCGGATCGGCGCAAGCCCACGGCTGCGGGGCATCGGCGCTGCTCTGATGGCGATCGGTGTCGTGGGCGCCGGATTTGGGTTCGCCATCGCGCTGCGTGCCGAGGCGGTCGATCGCCACCCGATCACCGCGGCATTCGGAAGAGCCGCTGCCGTGACGGTCACCCCGACCGAAAGTGCGCAGTCGGTGGGCCGAGGCCAAGTGATCTTTCGGGCCACGCTGCAGCGTCTGGACGCGGACGAGATATCCGGCCGGGTCGTCGTGTTCGCGCGTGCGTCGGACTTCGGTGAGGTGATGGTCGGCCAGCCGGTGCGGTTCACCGCCCGCATCACCCGCCCGACCCGCCACGACCTGACGGTTGCGGTGCTCAACGCGGCCGGTCGGCCAACCATGGGGCGCGCCGGTGCGGTGCAGCACGCCGCGCACACCGTGCGCAGCCGGTTCGCCGCCATCGTGCGCGACGTGTTGCCGGCCGATCAGGCAGCGGCGTTGCCCGCCCTGGTCCTCGGGGACACCTCGGCGCTGGGCCCCGAGACCATCCGCGAGTTTCGCGCGGCGGGCATGACGCACTTGACGGCGGTATCGGGGGCCAACGTCACAATCGTGTGCGCGGCGGTGCTGTTCGGCGCCCGGCTGATTGGCCGGCGGGCGGCCGTGGCGCTCGCGGCCGTCGCGCTGGCGGCGTTCGTGATCGTCGTCCAACCGACCGCGAGCGTGTTGCGCGCGGCCGTGATGGGCGCCATCGCGTTGCTGGCGATGTTGTCGTCGCGTCGGCGGCAAGCGATTCCGGCGCTGTCGGCCACGGTGTTGATACTGCTGACTGTCGCTCCCCAGCTGGCTGTCGATGTCGGCTTCGCGCTGTCGGTGCTGGCGACCGCCGCGCTGATCGTCATCGCCCCGGCTTGGTCGCGGCGCCTGGCGCAAAGAGGCTGCCCCAAGCCGCTGGCCGACGCGCTGGCGGTGGCGGTGGCGGCACACGTGGTGACCGCCCCGCTGGTTGCCGGTATCTCGGGGCGCTTCAGCCTGATCGCGCCGGTCGCCAACCTCGCTGTGGCGGCGGTGATCGCGCCGATCACCGTGCTGGGCAGCGCAGCGGCCGTGCTGTGCGTGCCATGGCCGGCCGGTGCGCAGCTGTTGATCCGTTTCACCGGTCCCGAACTGTGGTGGGTGCTGGCCGTGGCGAGGTGGGCGGCCGGTATCCCCGCTGCGGCCATCCCGGTTCCCTCGGGGGTGCCCGGCGTGGTGGTGGTCGGTGCCGTCGCCGCGGCGGTCCTGTTGGCGGCCAAGCTGCTGCTGCGACGCCGGGGGTTTCGCATGGCGACGGCGTTGGGCGGCGTGGCGGTCGCGATGTGCGCGCTGGCGTGGTCGCTGTCCGGACTCGTCGGCACGGCGTGACACCATCGTGGGGTGAGCGAGGTTCCGCCGTTGCATCTAGTCCTGGGAGACGAAGAGCTACTGGTCGAACGCGCGGTGGCCGGGGTGCTGCGGTCGGCGCGCCAGCAGACGGGCGCCGACCCTGACACCATCCCGGTCAGCAGGATGCGCGCGGGCGACGTCAGCCCCTATGAGCTCGCCGAGCTGCTGAGTCCGTCGCTGTTCGCCGACGAGCGCATCGTCGTGCTGGAGGCCGCCGGTGAGGCGGGCAAAGAAGCCGCCGCGATGATCGCGTCCGCGTGCACCGACATCCCGCCCGGCACCGTGCTGGTGATCCTGCACTCGGGCGGCGGCCGGGCCAAGGCGCTGGCCACCGAGCTGCAGTCGCAGGGCGCAGTGGTGCATTCGTGCGCGCGAATCACGAAGCTCAGCGAACGCATCGACTTCATCCGCAAGGAGTTCCGCGCACTGCGGATCAAAGTCGATGAGGAGACGGTGACCGCGATGCTGGACGCCGTAGGCTCCGACGTGCGTGAGCTCGCCGCGGCGTGTTCACAGTTGGTTTCCGACACCGCGGGCGAGGTCGATGCCGCCGCGGTGCGGCGCTATCACAGCGGCAAAGCCGAGGTGAAGGGCTTCGACATTGCCGACAAGGCGGTGGCCGGCGATGTGGCTGGAGCCGCGGAGGCGCTGCGGTGGGCGATGATGCGCGGCGAGCCGCTGGTGGTTTTGGCCGATGCGCTGGCCGAAGCCGTGCACACCATCGGGCGGGTCGGGCCGCTGTCCGGCGATCCCTACCGGCTGGCCGGACAGCTCGGAATGCCGCCCTGGCGGGTGCAGAAAGCCCAAAAACAAGCCCGACGGTGGTCGCGGGACTCGGTGGCAAAGGCGATGAAAGTGGTGGCGACGCTCAACGCCAACGTCAAGGGGGCCGTGGTGGACGCCGACTACGCGCTGGAATCGGCGGTCAGGCAGGTGGCCGAATTGGTCGCAGACGGCGGCCGATAAACCGTGGAGCTGGGTCTCAGATCTTGTTGAGCGCGCGGGCCAGCGCGGACTTCTTGTTAGCCGCCTGGTTCTTGTGAATCACGCCCTTGCTGGCCGCCTTGTCCAGCTTGCGGTTGGTCGCAACCAGCAACTCCGCGGCCTTCTCTTTGTCGCCACCATCGGCGGCCTCGCGGAACGCGCGAACGGCGGTACGCAGCGAGGACTTCACTGACTTGTTGCGCAGGCGAGCGCTCTCGTTCGTCTTGATACGCTTCTGCTGCGACTTGATGTTGGCCACGGAAAATTCCTTCGTTTTTTATACGATTTGCATCGGGCGCCCCACACCCGACTGCGAGTGCCCAGGTTAGCAGTCGGTTACGTTTTCTCCCAAAACGGGAACCCGTGGCCTGCCATAACGCTAATTTGAGGCAGCATCTGACACGTGAGTCTTCCTAACCAGCTGGACAAAGCCAGGCGGGCTTCCCGCAGTGCGAGGCGGTCGCTGGCGCATTTCGAGCGAATCTTCGGCGGATACAACCTGACGTCGGACGCCTACGCGCTGGCCTTCGACGAGATGTTCGATGCCCAGGGCAACGTGCGTGGCCCATACAAGGGCATCTACGCCGAGCTTGCGCCGTCGGACGCCTCGGACCTCAAGGCGCGCTCCGAAGCGTTGGCCCGCGCGTTCATCGACCAGGGCATCACTTTTTCCCTGTCCGGTCAGGAGCGGCCGTTTCCGCTGGACCTGGTGCCGCGGGTGATCTCGGCGGCCGAATGGGCCCGGCTGGAGCGCGGCATCATCCAACGCGTCAAAGCTCTCGAGTTGTATCTCGACGACATCTACGGCGACCAGGAGATTCTGAATGACGGCGTCATCCCACGCCGGTTGATCTCGTCCTGCGAACACTTTCACCGCCAGGCCGTGGGCATCGTCCCGCCCAACGGCGTGCGCATCCACGTCGCCGGCATCGACCTGATCCGCGACGAGAAAGGCACCTGGCGGGTTCTTGAGGACAACCTGCGCTCGCCCTCCGGCGTGTCGTACGTCATGGAGAACCGGCGCACCATGGCGCGGGTCTTCCCGAACCTGTTCGCCTCCCACCGGGTGCGCGCCGTCGACGACTACGCCGCGCACCTGCTGCGGGCGCTGCGCAACTCCGCGGCCACCAACGAGGCCGACCCGACCGTGGTGGTGCTGACCCCCGGCGTCTACAACTCGGCCTATTTCGAGCATTCGCTGCTGGCCCGTCAGATGGGCGTCGAGCTCGTCGAGGGGCGTGACCTGTTCTGCCGCGACAACCAGGTCTACATGCGCACCACCGAGGGGGAGACCCAGGTCGACGTCATCTATCGGCGCATCGATGACATCTTCTTGGACCCGCTGCAGTTCCGGGCCGACTCGGTGCTGGGTGTCGCCGGACTGGTCAACGCCGCCCGCGCCGGCAATGTCGTCATCTCCAGCGCGATCGGCAATGGCGTCGGCGACGACAAACTCGTCTACACCTATGTACCGACGATGATCGAGTACTACCTGGGCGAGAAGCCGTTGCTGGCCAACGTGGAGACCTTCCGCTGCTGGCTGGACGACGAACGCGAAGAGGTACTAGACCGGCTCGGCGAATTGGTCATCAAGCCCGTCGAAGGCTCCGGCGGGTACGGCATCGTGTTCGGGCCGGACGCCTCCGACAAAGAATTGGCCGCCGTCAGCAAGAAGATCCGCGACGATCCGCGGAGCTGGATCGCGCAGCCGATGATGGAGTTGTCGACGGTGCCGACTCAGATCGACAGCGAGTTGGCTCCCCGCTACGTCGACCTGCGGCCGTTCGCGGTCAACGACGGCGACGAGGTGTGGGTGCTGCCCGGCGGCCTGACCCGGGTAGCTCTGGTCGAGGGATCCCGCGTGGTGAACTCCAGCCAGGGCGGCGGCTCCAAGGACACCTGGGTGTTGGCGTCGTCGCGCGCATCGGCTGCCGACCGTGAGTTGGGTGCCGCCGAGGTCGTGCGTTCGCTGCCCAAATCCATGGCGGACCCGACGCTTGACGGTTCAACCCAGCAACAGTTGAACGGCGAGCTGCCGCGCGAGGCTGCGCCGCCGAAAAAGCACAAGCAGAAGCAGCAACAAGAGCAACAGCAGCGAGGGGTGGTCTGCTGATGTTGGCCCGCAACGCAGAAGCGCTCTATTGGATCGGTCGCTACGTCGAGCGGGCCGACGACACCGCACGAATTCTGGATGTTTCACTACATCAATTGCTGGAAGATTCGAGCGTCGATCCCGACCAGGCGTCCCGGTTGTTGTTGCGGGTGCTCGGTATCGAGCCCCCCGACTACGAGTTGGATGTCTGGTCATTAACCGATCTGGTCGCCTACAACACCGACGATCGCGGTGGCAGTTCGATCGTCGACGCGATCACGGCGGCGCGGGAAAATGCGAAATCGGCGCGCGAAGTGACATCCAGCGAGATCTGGGAGTGTCTCAACACCACCTACCATGCCCTGCCTGAACGCCAACGCGCCGCCAAACGCCTTGGGCCACATGAATTTCTGTCGTTCATCGAGGGTCGGGCGGCGATGTTCGCCGGCCTGGCCGACTCTACGCTTTCCCGCGACGACGGATACCGCTTCATGGTGTTGGGCCGCGCGATCGAGCGCGTCGATATGACGGTGCGGCTGCTGCTGTCACGGGTGGGGGACAGCGCGTCCTCGCCGGCATGGGTGACGCTGTTGCGTTCGGCCGGTGCACATGACACCTATCTGCGTACCTACCGAGGGGTGCTGGACGCCGGCCGAGTGGTCGAGTTCATGTTGCTCGACCGATTATTCCCTCGATCGGTTTTCTACTCACTGAAGCTGGCCGAACACAGCATCGAAGAGTTGGTGCGTAACCCGCAGAGTCGGGTGGGGGCCACTGTCGAAGCTCAGCGATTGCTTGGGCAGGCCCGCAGTGAACTGGAATTCATGCCGCCAGGGTTATTGCTCGAAACGCTAGAGGCTCGTCTGGCGGGCTTGCAGACAACCTGTTACGACGTCGGAGAAGCCTTGTCGCTGCAGTATTTTCACGTCACGCCGTGGGTGGCGTGGTCGGATGCCGGGCACAGCGCTCTGCTGGTCGCGCGGAACGGAAAAACCTGATGTGGCGGCTGCGAGTGGTGCACACCACTGGGTATGCCTACCAATCGGCGGTGACAGCGTCCTACAACGAGGCCCGGCTGACGCCGCTTTCTGACACCAGACAAAACGTCATCCTCAACCGGGTGGAAACCATCCCGGCAACCAGGTCTTACCGCTTTACCGACTATTGGGGCACCGCCGTCACGGCGTTCGACCTGCACGCTCCGCACACCGATCTGACGGTGACGTCGTCGTCGGTCGTCGAGACGGAACGGCCGGAACCGCACGCAACCGACGTCGGCTGGGAAGACCTGGAATCCGAGGCCGTGATCGATCGTTTCGACGAATTGCTCCGCCCCACCGAGCGCACCCCGGCCAGCAAGCGTCTCAAGCCGATCTGCAGAAAGCTCGCCAAAGACCAGGATCTCGCCGGAGCTGTTGTCGCCACGGCCAAATGGGTGCGCGGCGAACTGGACTATCTGCCGGGTACCACCAGCGTGTACACGTCGGGCCTCGACGCGTTGAACGAGGGCAAGGGCGTCTGTCAAGACTTCGTTCACCTTTCGCTGATGTTGTTGCGCGGCATGGGGATTCCGGCGCGCTACGTTTCGGGATATCTGCATCCCAAACGGAACGCCGTCGTTGGGGACACCGTGGACGGCCGAAGCCATGCGTGGCTGCAGGCGTGGACCGGCTCGTGGTGGAATTACGACCCCACCAACGACAGCGAGATCAACGAGCAATACGTCAGCGTGGGCGTCGGCCGCGACTACACCGATGTGTCTCCGCTGAAAGGGATTTACTCGGGAGAAGGCGCAACCGACCTCGATGTGGTGGTAGAGGTCACCCGGCTGGCTTAGCCGGCTGTCCTTTCGACGGCTGGATTTCGACGCGGTGCAAGTCGTCGCCGAGCTCGATACGCCCGCTGAATTCCGAAGCGGCCAGGGTCCGCCATTGTTCTTCTTGCCCCGGCACCAGGGCGGGGACATAGTGCGTCATGACTAGGGTGCTCACCCCCGCGCGGGCCGCGGTTGCCGCTGCTTCCTCTACCGATGAGTGGTAGTCGCAGATGTCCTGGAACCGCTGCTGCGGGATGCTCATGACGATGTCCTTGCGAATCACGGTGTGCACCAACGCGTCCGCCCCGGCCGCCAGGGCGTCCAGGCTGGCGCAGGGCACCGTGTCCCCGGCCAATACCGCTGAGGCGCCTCCGGATTCGATCCGGAAGCCGATGGTCGGTGCGACCGGCCGATGATCGGTGGGCGCCACGCCGATTGCTACGCCGTCGCGGTCCCATACCGGGCCTTCGGTGTATTCGTGGACCTCGACGGCGGGCGGCGTAGTCAGATCGGCGTGATGGGCGATTCGGTAGCCGATGTCGAGACCGAACGCTTTGAGCATCGCGTCGACCGTCTCGGCGGTGCCCGGTGGGCCGATGATCGGCAGCGGCGCGGGATCGGGTGCGAAGGTGCTGATCCACCGGGTGATCAGCAGGTCGCCGAGTTCAGCGATGTGGTCACTGTGCAGGTGGGTGAGCAGCAGCGCCGACAACCCACTGGCGCCCACGCCGACCGCCGCCGCCCGCTGCAGCACACCACGCCCGCAGTCCACCAGAAACACCTGCCCGCCGGCCCGCACCAGGGTCGAGGGCCCGGCGCGGTTCGGGTCGGGTATCGGGCTGCCGGTGCCGAGCAACGTGATCTCGATCATGGGCACGATCCTCGCAAGCCGCGCCGCCGCGCCGCAGCCGATTGGGCCGACAGACACCTGTTGCGGGCCAAGATTTCATCGCCACCGGTTCGGCGGTTTCGTCCGTGACCTGAGGGGATGGCAGTTCTTGGTGGCCGGTTCCCGTGTTGCCTTTCCCGGCACGCCAGGAAGCCGTAGCCTGTGTGAAGCAGGTCACAACGGCTGGAGGGCTGAATGCGGATCGCGGACGTCTTGCGGAACAAGGGTGCGGCGGTGACGACGATCAACGCCGAGGCCACCGTCGCAGAGCTGCTCGCCGGCCTCGCCGAACAAAACATCGGCGCCATGGTGGTGGTCGGCGACGAGGGTGTGGTGGGCATCGTCTCGGAGCGCGACGTCGTGCGCCAACTGCACACTCATGGCGGCAGCGTGCTTACCCGCCCGGTCTCCACGATCATGACCACCATGGTGGCCACCTGCACCAAGTCCGACACGGTCGACGAAATCAGCGCACTGATGACCACGAACCGGGTGCGTCATGTGCCGGTGCTCGACGGCAAAAAGCTGATCGGCATCGTCAGCATCGGCGACGTGGTGAAGACCCGGATGGAAGAACTCGAAGCCGAGCAGGAGCAGCTGCACTCCTACATCACGCAGGGCTGACCGAGGCCGGGCCTAACCTGCGCTAACGCCAGGAATAGTCGGCGCGCAGCCGCGCGGCCACCACGTCGAAGATCTCGCGTTCCAGCACCGCGCCCTCGCGCCGAATGCCCTCCTCGGGCACATCCAGCACCCGGTCCAGTCGGACCCAGCTGGCCCGGCCCTCGTAATCCCAGTCCCCAGCGCCGATCCCGACCCAGTCCCGATCGGCGTCGTGGCGCTCCTGGCTGGACATCATCAGGCCCAGCAGGACACTGCGGTCGCGCCCCACGACGAGGACCGGTCGGTCTTTGCCGCGGGTCGGATCGTCCTCGTAGACCACCCACGTCCAGACGATCTCGCCGGGATCGGCCCGGCCGTCGAGGTCCGGGGCGTACACCAGCTTGCGGGCCCGATGCCCGGTGGGGACGCTGGTGCTGGTCACCGGTCGGCCCGTGGTGATCGCAGCGGGCGGCTGCGGCGCGGCGGCGGCGATCACGGTTGCGGTGATCTTCACGGCTTGCTGGAGTTCTCGCAGCACGACCTGCGAGGTCTGCACGTGCCGGATGAGCCGCGGAGCCTTGTTGACAACCAGGTCCTCGGCAAAACGCTGAAACGTCCTCCACTGCGATTTCCGGGGAGACGCCATATTCGCAGCATAGACGCGAGTGACCGGGTGCGAGTGTGTCCCAGTGTGTCCCGTCGACGGTGCATGGATACGCTTGATGTGACCGCAAACCGCCGCTCAACACAGTTTCGAACCACAGCCGACCAGGAGATTCCCATCAGCAGTTTCGCCGACAAGACCTTCACCGCGCCGGCGCAGATTCGGAATTTCTGCATCATTGCTCACATCGACCACGGCAAGTCCACGCTGGCGGACCGGATGCTTCAGCTCACTGGCGTTGTCGCAGACCGGGACATGCGGGCGCAATACCTGGACCGGATGGACATCGAGCGCGAGCGCGGGATCACCATCAAGGCGCAGAATGTGCGGCTGCCCTGGGTGGTGGCCGGCCAAGAGTATGTGTTGCACCTGATCGACACGCCCGGTCACGTCGACTTCACCTACGAGGTATCCCGCGCATTGGAGGCGTGCGAGGGCGCGGTGCTGCTGGTCGACGCCGCCCAGGGCATTGAGGCGCAGACGCTGGCGAACCTTTACCTGGCGCTGGATCGCGACCTGCACATCATCCCGGTACTCAACAAGATCGACCTGCCCGCCGCCGATCCGGACCGCTACGCCGCCGAGATCGCCCACATCATCGGCTGCGAGCCCGGCGACGTGCTGCGGGTGTCCGGCAAGACCGGGGAGGGCGTCGCCGACCTGCTCGACCATGTGGTGCGTGAGGTGCCGTCCCCGCAGGGCGACGCCGACGCGCCCGCCCGCGCCATGATCTTCGACTCGGTCTATGACATCTACCGCGGCGTGGTGACCTACGTCCGGGTGATCGACGGCAAGATCACCCCGCGCGAACGCATCACGATGATGTCCACCGGCGCCGTCCACGAATTGCTCGAGGTCGGCATCGTCTCGCCCGATCCGAAGCCCAGTGTGGGCCTGGGGGTGGGGGAGGTGGGTTACCTCATCACCGGGGTCAAGGACGTCCGTCAGTCCAAGGTCGGAGACACCGTGACGACGGCCCGCCACGGCGCCAAGCAAGCATTGACGGGCTACCGCGAACCCAAGCCGATGGTCTATTCGGGGCTGTATCCCGTTGACGGTTCGGACTACCCGGACCTGCGTGACGCTCTGGACCGGCTTCAGCTCAATGACGCGGCCCTGACCTACGAGCCGGAAACCTCGGTGGCGCTGGGCTTCGGGTTCCGGTGCGGCTTCCTGGGCCTGCTGCACATGGAGATCACTCGTGAGCGCTTGGAGCGCGAGTTCGACCTGGATCTGATCTCGACGTCGCCGAACGTCGTATACCGGGTGATCAAAGACGACGGCACCGAGATCGTGGTGACTAACCCGTCGGATTGGCCCGAGGGCAAAGTCGGCACGGTCTACGAGCCGGTGGTCAAGACGACCATTATCACGCCCAGCGAGTTCATCGGCACCATCATGGAGCTGTGCCAATCGCGTCGTGGTGAGCTGGGCGGCATGGATTACCTGTCACCCGAACGAGTGGAGCTGCGCTACTCCATGCCGTTGGGGGAGATCATCTTTGACTTCTTCGACTCATTGAAGTCGCGCACCCGCGGCTATGCCAGCCTTGACTACGAGGAATCCGGTGAGCAGGAGGCCCAACTGGTCAAGGTCGACATCCTGCTGCAGGGTGAGGCCGTGGACGCGTTCAGCGCGATCGTGCATAAGGATTCGGCGTCCGCCTACGGCAACAAGATGACCACCAGGCTCAAGGAGCTGATCCCGCGCCAGCAGTTCGAGGTGCCGATTCAGGCGGCCATCGGATCGAAAATCATTGCGCGCGAGAATATTCGCGCGATCCGCAAGGATGTGCTGTCAAAGTGCTACGGCGGTGACATCACCCGCAAACGCAAACTTCTGGAGAAGCAGAAGGAGGGCAAGAAGCGGATGAAAACCATTGGGCGGGTTGAGGTGCCGCAAGAGGCATTCGTCGCCGCGCTGTCAACCGACGCCGCGGGGGACAAGGGGAAGAAGTAGCCATGGGCTTGGGGGGAGCCGGCTTGACACGAGCGCTTGCATTATTGGCTGTTGCCCTGCTGACTGCAGGTTGCGTCAACACTGTGGTCGGCATGCCGACCCGCGCGGGCCGCCCCGCTGCGGGAGTGGTGCCGCTAGAGCAGATCTTGCCGACCGGCGAAGAAGTCAGCACTGCGGTCGGTAACGACCTGCTGCCGGAAGGCCCACCTCTGACAGGCGGTATTGACGTGCTAGCGAACGGGATTCGTGACGATAGCGACGCCAGTCCCATTGACTGCATCGGTGCGACCGCGCCATTGTTGCGCGTCGTTTACGAAAAGGGATCGGTTCGTGCCGCGGCCACCCAGACCTCTTGGAATTCCGACTTGAGCGTGGCGGTGTTCAGCGTGCACGCGGGTGCGGTCCGGTTGGCGTCGTCGGCGGACGCGCAACGACTTTTCGCGTCCTTCATACCGCAGTGGCAGAAGTGCGCGGGAACCACGGTCACGATGCACATCCATGACTCCGAGAACACCGTGTTGTATTCGAAGGTCACCGATGTCAAAGTCGACGGACCGATACTGTCGGCGACTGTCGTTACCTGGGACAACCACCACACCCCGCAATCCCCAAACGAACATGCGGTAGGAGTGGAGTCCGATGTCATCGTTGACGTTAAAACTGCCATTGGGCCCGGCGGCGAGGCCGGAACTCGGGCAATCGATCTCGTCAAGTTGATGTTGCGGAAAGTATCGAGCACGAACTGACGGCGTCGACTGTGCGGTAGTGGCGGGAATCGATTGGGCTATACCGGCGCGTTGGCGGGCTGGAACATGCCCGACCCGTCGAGTTCCTCTTCGGCCCTGATGACGTGCACCACGGCGTTGATCAGCGCCAGATGGGTGAACGCCTGCGGGAAGTTACCCAGGTGCCGGCCGGTGCGCGGCTCGATCTCCTCGGCGTAGAGGTGCAGCGGGCTGGCGTAGGACAGCAGCCGCTCGCACAGCCGCTTGGCCCGGGCCACCTCGCCGATTTCGACCAGTGCCGAAACCAGCCAGAACGAGCAAATGGTGAAGGTGCCTTCCTCGCCGGCCAGCCCGTCGTCGGTCTCCTCGACCCGGTAGCGCAGCACCAGGCCTTCCTCGGTGAGTTCGTTCGCGATCGCCAGCACCGTATTGCGCACTCGCGGATCATCAGGCGGCAGAAAGCGTGTCAGCACCACCAGCAGCAGCGAAGCATCCAGCGCGTCGCTGCCGTAGCGCTGGGTCAACACCCC